>BNJV01000191.1_pt1 | contig 26384 bp, 28 predicted proteins | sample 8540591 | NCBI WGS metagenome assembly BNJV01 (sample SAMD00202457, study PRJDB9452) | human saliva metagenome | host: Homo sapiens | reverse complement strand
GGAATCTGTATCTTCATCAGTATTCTTCCACTCGTGAGCGCCTGAATCTCTATAGGATTTGTAAACCTAAAGCTCTATTTTCTTGTGTAGAATTTAGGAGTCGAGGCCTTTACTTCAGCATCCGCAGTACTTGTAATTTGAACATTACGTGCAATTGCTTCCTCACTGCGTCATCCTTTACGCCACAAAGCATGATGGCTGAAGAGCCTGCCAAGCTGTGTATTATCAAACCGGTATATTCTGTATATTTCGATGCGTCTTGAGACCTTACCTGTGGGATTAAGAGGTCTTATCGATATCCACACAAGTTCCATATCCGTAGTCGAGTGTATCTGCAAAGGAGCTACTCTCGTATGATGTGTTCCTATGGTCGGATACTCTGCAGGATTACCGGCGTACCATTACCAGCTGAATCCCACATAGTTTATAAAGCATGTACTCTGTTTTATCTCTGTCTGTAAAATGTATAAATCTCAAGGACTTGCAGTCTTAACTTGCTTATCAAACCTCTGTCAGCTGCAGGAATCCTCGGGAATGACCAGTATCTTACAGAACTCTTTGACTTCTCAAGCGATGAAGTATCAAGTGAACCGTCATCATTTACATACTGCCATGTGATGGGGAATTCCCACAGTTGCAGGAGACATGCCTGTGTGCCTACAGTCTGATTGTTATATCTGATATTAAAAGTTGTAGTAGTATAGTTTAGATTAGCTTTTGGTACTCTATATCCCTGCTATAGTGTAGTTTGCCGCATTGTATTGTCACAGTATGTTTAAGAGTCAGGTGGTGTCCGGTTTTCGTTTGCCGAAGCTGTACTGTGACTCTTGTCTTTCTTCTGTCGCCACCTGCAATCTTTGTCTCGTACCGTGGTATGCGCCTGATGCCGACCAGTTGGAGTTTCTTCTAGTATTGAACTGGACAGTGGTGACAAATCGTTTGCCAGAGTTGTATTGACTTTGGGCAAACTGTGTGCCTGTGCATAATAGTAATCTCTTCTGACGTTGTTGCTCCTCATCCGTATAACCTACAGGGTGAGGTCTTTGCTGTAAATGTGTTATTTGAACTCTCAAACCAAAGTGTCATTGGCATCATATACACCTGATATGGGAGTTACATAGGTTTCATTGTTTGCCAATGAACGATCCTCAGTGTTCCGCCACAAGGTACCGTCTGTGTAGTACCTCCACGGCTGGTGAATTTGAGTGTCTTTCTCTCATGAAACTCACTGTTTGATGAGACTGTCTATGAGACAGATAGTTTTGCTTGCCAGTCTGTTAATCCAAAGCAGAGATAGTACTTGCACTAACATATGAGAAAACATTTTTCGGCAAATAAAGTTTTCCGTATGCACCGGGAATAACTTCTCGTGAGTTGACTGATATATCGTTATGTTGCATAAAACGCTCAGGTACTTCCTCACCTGCGTAGAAATCGCTGTTTCCTTGCATTTTACCGCACATTTCTATAGTCATCTGACTTCCGCCAATATATCAGGATCGTCCACTAATGCAGGCGGACCTGCCATAAAGACCGGAAGAAACATCTGCCATTGACCAAAAGACCATCGCAAATGATAAAATTGCAGCCAATAAGCGCTTCTTTAATTGTTTCATTCGACCTCCTTAATCTTATTATTTAGTAAGTATCTATAAAAACCCGCTTTTGAGTCAGCCAAGCGATTCACACCAGAACTTGGCCTATATTTAATATCTACCATTCATGTGCAGTATTGTACACGAACAATCTTACTCCCCTCCTTATCACTCTTTATCTGCGATAATATCATAAGATTCTTTTATAAAACAGTCTATTTGTTTGTAAAATTATTTTAAAAATTTAATTTCACTTACATCTAAGACCACTAAAATATCTTTATTAACATATGATTATTATCTTGCAAAGTCACTCTAGAACATACCATATTTTTCAAAAAAGTCAGTCCTTGTGCCATGTATTTAAAAATACAAAAATCAGAATATCATCCCGACTCCATTTTTATAGTATACTTACTACTACTGCTCTTTTCTACTCTCACGCTTTTTGTTTTTTATTGTTTTTACACTGACTACTCTACATTTCATTCGATTTTTGACCTGATTTTACTTCTCGTGAATCTTAATTTGTGCATTTTACTTCAAACCACTCTCACGCATACTCATGCAGCTCTAAACTTCTCTCACATCGGCAATAATGTATAAAATTATAACACTTTATAATTATAACCTTTTCACTCTGTCAGTCTATCAATGCATAGACGTCTATATTCTTGTCAAATGTATTCTTTATAATACCGCTATCTCATCCGTATATCCGGGTGCTACTATCACTATCGCTCAGCTTTCTTTTCTTGCATCATCAGGTGAAATTATCTCGATATGTGATGCCGGTGCAAATCTTCCCTGCTTAAAAGGTGCCGAATCTATGATGCAGTCCATACTTTGCAATACCCTGTTGTGGAGCAAAGTGTAAATCGCTAGTGTGACGCTCCCCTATTGCTATCTTTGAATAGCCTTACCGTATCAAGTACTTCTTTTTGCGATATCCGTCTTCTTTGAAATAATACCGCTATATATCAGGGGCTTTCTTTTCACTATCACTTCAATAGTATTCTGTTGACCGTCCTTGACTCAAGCACCTCAAATCCGCTTATATTTAAAAAGATGTGAAAGCATCAAAATTGTAGTAAAGCGATATGGTCCGGGATTATCTACAGAAACTGTTCTGCTCAGATATACTCAAAACTCGGTACCGTAATAAAGTCCGTACCTCTTCCACTAAATTGTCGATTGCCTTTAAGTATGTCCTCGGATGAGGCTGATGCTCCAAAAATTAAATGACATAAAAGCAGCGTCAAAGGTCCGTTCTTAAATACATGGTCTTCGCTCTCCGGGAAATCCTCATCCTCTCGGTCCGCACCTTTTGCAATTTCTACAAGTTCCTTTTTATGCTCCGTACCGTAACCTTCCACAGGAAAACCTTTTAAGCATACCTAAAATTCTCCTCTGCCGCAGCCGACTTCTGTATCTTCTTACCTTCAAGTGAACGAACTCGATGAAAATGTTTGTATTCGCTCTTTTCTTAGACGTCTTCATCGTAGTGGAATATCCGCCCGCTCTTATAACATCTGTAATAATACACCGCATCATAACTGCAGATTACAGTCTTCACAAACACAGAGCGATACCTCTGATGCCCTTATCTTTATCAAGCTCACCTTCACTTGAATATCCTGTCACTTGCAGGCAGTATTTTTCAATTTTCATAAGTTCATGTAATGAACCTTTACAACTGATACATCTTTTCAAAATCGTCTCCTAAACTTTATATACAATCTTTTGATTCCTTTTTCAAGATCGTAGCTTTTTCAACAAAGCCTATTCTCTTTAGACGTTCAATATTTGGATTTAGAAAAGGCAGTCCCTCACTTGCCGCTTCCTTTTTCTCCACTACTATGTCGCCGCTGCTGTCTAACAGTCTCTTTATATCTTTTACATAGTCCATCAGTATACGGTTATTCTCTCCGGCTACATTGAATACAAACTCTACCTTGCAGGTCTTTTTGGAAAGCAAGTATACCGCTTCACATAGGTCTTTAATATATATATAATTCCAAGACTGTATACACTCTCCTATATGTACATCTTTATTCTCTTTGAAATTCCTTTATACAAGTGGATATAAGCGATGTCTCCTGATCACCGCTTCCGAACACCGAAAAGATACGCATATGTACATACTCTATTCCAAGGCTATCTCCAAGATTTTTTAGTTTACTCTTAAGCTCCAATTTGGCTTTGCCGTATTCGGACTTTGGGTTTGTAGGGGAATCTTCGCTTTGCTTAGGTATGTTGTTTATATCAAAGTCTTTTCCGTACTTTACTTCTATATCTGCAAGTGTCTGTCCGTATTCGCTCTGTGAACCTGCAAACAGAAATCTTTTTGCACCTCTCTCTTTGCAGACTCTCATAAGCTTTATGGCAGCATCTATATTCTCTCTTTGGATATTTTCATCCATTCTTCCTTCTTTGCCGATACCGCCCCACGCAAGATGTATACATACGTCAAATCTGTATCCAGTCTTTCTATATCTTTCATATCAAGGACTATAAAGCTTGAATTTATTATTTGCTTCATACTTTACACTCATCCTAACTCTGCATTTTCTCTGACCAAAGCAAGCACTTCTTCCTCCTTTGAGAGAAAGTATTCCTGGATGCCTGCCTAAGAATGATGCGGCTGTAATAAGTATTCTCATAGTTTACTCCGGCATCCTAGGTATTATCATATTCTCTTCCATCTCCTCATCTGATGGGAAAGGTGTCAATCCTCCAGGAGGCTTACCATTCTGCCGTCTGCAAGCTGCTTTCCTGATGACTTAGGCTCAAAGTTTTGCTCCTTCGTCCAAATGCCTCAGCAGATAACAGGACCGACTGCCTTAAATGTCTTAGATACCACATCTTCAAGCTCGCTGTTTGTCTTTTGCACAAAAATATATAATACGTACGCACCTGCAAGTTTTTCCCATATCCGGGAATGAGAGATCACCGCTGTCAGGTCCTATACCTACAAAAGCTCATCTTCAAAAGTACTTTGACTGTGTCTGCCTTGATACTTGGTAGCCGTCATTGTTTATAAGGAAGATCTTTATATCCATCTTGTGGTGAACTATGGTCCCAAGCTCCTGAAAGATTCATCTGTATACTTCCGTCACCGGTTATAGTATCAATTCTTTTTCATATACCTTACCGTCAAGGTTTTGCCATATACTGCACCTATTGCGGCAGGTAAAATCATATCCATAGATACCCTGCAGGTTTGATATAAATCTCTGACCTTTTTGATAATATAAGAATGTCCTCCTACAACACAGGCGGAACCGTTACCTAACCGTCAGTTTTGATTTTCTCTTGCACTGTCACCGATATCTTTATAAAGGCGTAGACATTGCTACTGTCATCATTTCAAAGGAACTCAGGTCTGCATACAGGGTATTTTTCAGCCAATACTTAACCGTCTCATTCCAGTTCATATCAAAAAGACCTTTTTCCACCTTCAAATACGGGAGTCTTTTTCTTTTCTTTAACATATCCTATGAGTCTGTCTCCTAATGCCTTACAATCCATGAACAGGAATATCTATATGCACGGTAGGCTTTTTCAACTCTTCCTGTCTATATCGTTTACTATTGTAAAAGGCCTTCTCTATCATCCCTTACAGTTAAATCCTACTGCCTGAGGCTGAGTCTTGAACCTACAGACAACACAAGATCCGAGTTTTGCACTGTAAAGTTTCACGGTCTGTCTCCGAAATTTTCCCGGTCTGCCTGCATACAGCGGATGGTCTACCCATGAGGCAGTCCTCAGAGTTCCAACCTACAACCACAGGAATGTTCCCAAAAGTTCTATAAGTTCAAAAACTCCTTATGCGCATTTCCTATTCCTGATACCGTTACCGGCGTTAAATACAGGTCTTTTGCACTTTTAATCTTTTTCAATTATTTCTTTTAACACTTCATCCGGTATAACTTCAGGTATATTTGCCAAATCAAGCTTTTGTTTTTCATCTATATCAGTCTTGTACGGCGAGTCTGAAGCCCAACCGTCTTTACCCGCCTCATAACTTTCCTTATCAAAACCTATAAGTTCATCCTCTTCAATATATGCGCCTTGAACATCCAGAGGAATATCAAGCCATACCGGCCCCAGTCTTCCGTTCATAGCAAACATTACGCCATTTTCTATAAGATACCTGATTCTCATAGGTTCTATAACCATTTCACTGTACTTGGTCATACATTCTATAGACTTGCAGATATCAAACTCCTGATCTCCCATACAGCTCTCGTTACATTTGAATATCTGGCAGTCCAGTCATATCTTACCTGTCCTGAGAGTATGAACATCGGTATGGAATCAAGCCATCCATAAAGTACTCCGGTAATTGCATTTGTTCCTCCGGGTCCTGTAGTCACACAAAGCCACCGCAATTTGATTGTTTATTCTGGCATGAGGCTTCACGCAGCCATTGCACTGAGCCTGCTCATGGTGATTATAAGTCATTTGTAAGTCCGTCTTGGTGGCGAGTCCGTTGTTTAAATGCATTGCACCTCCACCCGTTACGCTAGCCCCGGTTTATGACCAAGCTCTACAAGTTTCTTTTTGCAATATAATTGCTCAATTTTATTTTCATAAATTTCTCCTGGTTAAGTACATAGAATTTTATATTAAGCCGGTGATCCGACCGAAATTTTCAAAAACATCAGTACTTTGATTATACCATAAGATTAAAAGTATAATACTTCTTTTATCCTTGCCCTAAAAATCTCTTTCTTTTTCTTACAGTTTCTTACCATTATATATATCCCTTTTCAAGGAAAAAGTTGTTATAATGTAGTTACAGACTACTGATTTGATTTTAGATTTTGATGGAAAATGAGTCCAGTTATGTTTATAAAAATTTATATCTATGCTGTAATACTGCTTACTGCCACTATTTCCATGACTGTTGCTGTACCCATTGTGCTGCCATAGAATTGGTTGAACTCCTACAAATTAGAATTAAGACAGACTGATGAATAGGAAAGTTATTGTTGACAGTTCCAGGCAATCCTACTTCAGGCTATAAGCTACAATGATCAGACTTACTATGTTGTTAAAAGAGCAGCATCATGAGAACCGGTTTGGATCAGGTCATCAGGTTCTTAGTGTACCTCAATAACAACGGAACATTGGCTCAGGACCAGTGGTTGACAACTTGCTGCCTGTTGATAGCACCAGGTAAAATGACCCAAAATGCAGTGGGATAACACTATAAAGTAGCAGTGATTCAATGCCCTGAGTGGTTTTATAAACTCTTTTATATATTTTATTAAGCTTATTTCATCTTTTCCATTTCGCAAGGAACTTGCAGCGCCTTTGCCGTATCTGTTGAGGTCAGCACATTCACACACCGGTTTTTCTATCGCATTTCCTCTGCTATTGCATGAAATCCGTCTTTGGCTTCCGCTATTCCTCTCCTTAGGAACATCAGTGACAATATCTATCTCATGACGAGTATCAGAGTGCAAGAATATTCGGTCCTTCTTCTTCAAGTTTTGCCTTATTACAATCGCATTTTACTCGTTATCATTTAATACTTTTGCAGTTCCTTTTGTAGAGTGCTCTCAGCCTACCCCAAAGCTTGGAAATCTCTTTTGCAATATCTATGACCTTACTCTTTTTCACTGTTCTCTGACTGTTATTATCATCTTTTATGTTTCAGAGTCTTATACCTACTTCCCAAAGTGCATATATAAATGCCTCTTTGAAGTTTTACCGATTCCCAGACACTCACCTGTTGACTTCATCTCAGGTCCGAGTGATATATCAGCTCCTTTATCTTTTCAAATAGGAATACCCACTTGACAGCTACCGATCAGTTCTCTTGAATCCCTGTTCCGAATCCCATATCTTTTATGCCTCTCCCCACAGATTGCTCTTGTTGCAAGTGATATTATAGGATGCCTGTCACCCTTGCAGTATACGGAACCGTCCTGGCGACCTCGGATTTACTTCTACTACATATACATCCTCTCCGTCCGCTATGAACTGTATGTATTTTATCATTTCCGCTTTATATATTAGAGCCTTTGCAAGAAGCCCTTTTTGTATATTCTACAATCTTAGACTTTACAGTATCATAAAGAGCTGGACAGGATATACTATAGAGATCTCCGGAATGTACACCCGCCCTTTTCTATAATGCTCCATAATACAGAATAAGTATATCTTTACCGTCACATACCGCATCACACACCTATTTCCTCACCAGTATATACTTGTCTACCAGTATAGGGGTGTTCCTGTACAATTCGGTTTATATCTCCATGAAGCCGTCTACCTCATTATCATTTTACATAATCTGCATTCCCTGACCTCCCAGTACGCGGAAGGTCTTACAAGTACAGGATATCCAAGCCTGTTTTGCCGCTTCTTTTTGCCTCTTTTGCCTTGTATACGGTCTCTCCCCTAGGTCTTGAAATCTCCCCATTCTTCAAAGATTTTTATCAAAAGTTCTCCTCTCCTCGCACATCCATCTTTTTGCATCTGTACCGAGTACCGGAACTCCCATCTTCTTAAGGCTCTGTGTCAACAGTTGCTGTCATCCGCCAAACTGTACTACAGCTCAATCAGGTTTTTCTATATCTACAATACTTTCCACATCTTCAGGGGTAAAGCGGTCAAAATAAAAGCTTATCCGCTATATCAAAATCTGTACTGACGGTTTCGGATTGTTATTGAGTTATAACTGGTTTCATATCAAGTCTTTTAAATTCCCAAGTTGAATGTACGCTGCAAAGTCAAATTCAATACCTTGTCAAATTCTTGTCGGTCCCAGAACCCAGTACCAAAACTTTCTTTCTATAGACCTTTTGCTTCCATTACTTCCTCCATAGCATGGACAAAAGTACAGTGTCTGCCTTTAGATTCTCCGCGCAGGTATCTCCATCTTATATACCGCCCCTATATCAGTCTGTGTCTTAATGTCTTTATCTCTTCTTCACTTTTGATGACAGTCTTGCGATAGACATCGATCAAGTCTCTTTGCTTTCTTTAAAGTTCTTCGTCCAATATCTCATGAAAGCCTCCGTCTTTACAATATTTTGCTATTTTTAGAGATAAACCAGAAATATCAATCTTTGTTATCATACTGTATCTCTTCAAATGAAATGCCACTTCTGATTGCCTCGGCAATTACCCATATCCTTCTGTCATCAACTCTTTTGAAGCTCACTCTTTAAGCGTCTCTGTATCAAGCTTACTGTAGTCATAGATCAAGCAGGCTGTTTACATGCTGTTCAAGTGAGCGTATCGCCTTCATAAGTCCAGCCTTCAAAGTTTGATTGCAAATACTCATCACCTCGCCTGCTGGCCTTCATCCCAGGTGCCGAGTTCTCTCTTTTGCTGATAAATTTATCAAAGGGAAGCCTCAAATCTTTACTACACACATAGTCAAGCATAGGTTCAAATGCCTGCATAAGTTTTCTTTTGTACGGCATTTTTATCTCATCCAAATGTGTCCCAATCGCTAATCTTTTGCAGACCACCTTGGCAATCAGGGTAACCTGTGCCACTTACGCAGTGCGGACGACCTTGATACCCTCGGAGTTTACCTCCGCTACACAGTATTCAAAGCTGTCCGGGATTTGAGTGCATACTGTACATTGCAGCCATCCTGTGATATTAAAGCTCAGAGATAATATTAGAGTGCGGAGCTTCTAGCATCTGATATTCCTTATCCCCCAAAAGTCTGACTTAGTTTAACCACTATGGAATCACCTGTACTAGCCACCCACAGGGTCAATGTTTTCCATGTTGCAGACTGTAATCACACATTGCCTATGCCGTCAGCATCACCTCATACTCTATTTCCTTCCAACCTGCAGATACATCTCTCCACCAGACCTGACCTACTCTTGAAAGCGCGTCCGTTTTCAAGCGTCTCAATAAGTTCTTTTTCATTGTATCAATACCGCCTCCTGAACCTCAAGAGGTATATGCCGGACGAGTACTGCGGATAACCCTAGAGTTTTTGCGTACTCTACACCGTCTTTTATATTCTCAACCGCTTTGGATGCCGCAATAAACCACCTATTTTTCCATAGTCTGCTTGAATGTATCTCTGTCCTCCGGCTTTCTTTGTAGTAAGCGGCGTAGTTCCTATCAGTCTTACATTCTCTAAGAATCCCTCTTCAAAAGTTCCATAGCCAGATTAAGATCCACTGACCGCCAAGTGTCGGCAACAAAAATCAGGTCTTTCCTGTTACCTTTTGACAAATTCGGCTGTCAAAGGCTCTATATACACTTCATCCGCAATATCTTTATCAGTCATTATGGTAGCCGGATTTGAATTGATAAGTACTACCTCTACACCTTCTTCTCTGAGAGCAAGGCAACCCTGTGTACCTGCATAGTCAAACTCCGCCGCCTGCCCGATAACTATCGGTCCCGAACCTATTACCAATACTTTCTTTACTATCATTATTCCTATGCATTTTGGTCCTCCATCATCTTTATAAACTTTATCAAACAAATGTGAGACTGTCACGGGGTCCAGGCAGGCTTCCGGATGATACTGTACCGTAAAAATCTTTTTATTTATATATCTTAATCCCTCATTGGTACCGTCATTTACATTTACAAAGGCAGGTACATATATTCATCAATGTACTTTCATCTACAGCATATCCGTGGTTTTGTGATGAAATATATGTTCTGCCGGTTTCAAGGTCCTTTACCGGATGGTTACCTCCTCTGTGACCGTACCTTAACTTATAAGTGTTAGCGCCTGTAGCCAATGCCATAAGCTGATGCCCAGGGCATATCGCAAATATCGGGATGTCTGTATCGTAAAAGCTTTTTATTTCGCTATTATATCCACATTCTCCTTAGGATCTCCGGGACCGTTGCTAACACTAATGCCGTCGAGGCTTAAGCTTTAAAATTTCTTTTGCCTTTTGTATCACATGGCACAACTATCACCTCACAGCCTCTTTTTGCAGCTGCCTTGCAATATTTTTCTTAGCTCCAAAAGTCAATCAGCACTTTCTCTTTTGCCTTTTCGGTAAACTGTAAGCCTCTTTTTTGTGCTTGTTCTTTTTACTACACCTTTTACACTGTACTCCTTTATCCTTTTGCAATATTTTTCTACAACAAAAGAACTGTCAACAGATTTGTAAAACCGTTCATAGTACCGTATTCTCTCAATCTTTTTGTCAAATCGTCGGGTATCAATACCGCAAATACAGGGGATATTATTTTTATCAAGAAATTTTTGTATACTATCTTCATTTCGAAAATTAGATGCGAAACTCAGATAATTTCCACGCACAATCAAAGCCGTCCTATCCACGGCCTGTCAGAACTCCATATCCTCATGGCAAATTCCGTAATTTCCTATCAGAGGATATGTCATCCTAACCGCCTGCCCCGCATAAGACGGGTCGGTCATCACTTCAAGATAACCTGTCATTGAAGTGTTAAAAACAATTTTCACTTACCGCTTCCCTAAGAACTCCTACATTTTTCACCCTCATAAACGCTGCCGTCTTCCAAAATCAGATATGCTTTCATCTTAATCCCTTTCTATAAATATTTTGAGGGTCAAGTCATTTGCCCCAAGTTACAATCAATTTATTTAAATAACCTCTTATTCTTTCCTGTAACACTTTGAGGAACAACTTCTTCCTCAAACCAAAGGGATTCTTCTTTAACCATATCAAATTTCTCGGTGACGGATGTACAAGCGGCAAAAAGCTTCGGCAAATACTCCTTATAAGCCTTGACCGTTTTCAGTCAGATTCTTCTTCTCTTTATCACCTAAAGTAATACTTTTGTGCATACTGACCTATCAGAATAATAAAGCTCAATATTAGGCAACTCTTTTTAACAGTCTCAGATGCCGCCGAAGCAAAATCTTTTCTTGGGTGGAAGATCACCGCTCTTACCTTTTCCCGGATAATAAAAATCCGTCAGGAATGATGGCAAAATATCTGAATTGTAGAATGTATCCGCATCAACACCAAGCCACTCTCTGAGTCTGTCACCCGCTCTTATCAAACCAGTACTTTCCGGCCTCCTGCGCCTTAATTCCCGGTGCCTGACCTACAATCATCCTTTGCATTTTGCGGAGCTGAAAACAAAAGGCTTAATCCCTGCATCGGTAAACTCCATATTCTCCTTGTCCGCCATGATTTCATCAAAAATCTTTTGTGAACATTTTTCTGAAAACATAAAACTTACACTTCTTTCCTGTGGAGAAACCACAGACTTTTCTCTCTATGATAAACCAAAAGCAAAAAGTTTTCAAACTGAAAAAACTTTTCGGTATACTCAAAAATTATAGCATATTGATTTTCCCTTGACATTTCATCTGCCTTAAGAGTATACTTCTACAGGTATGCGGGTGTGGTGAAATTGTGGCAGACACGCAAGATTTAGGTTCTTGTGGGGACCAGTGCAGGTTCGATTCCTGTCACATTTGCTGTCTGAGTGGTGACAGTTTTTATTTCTTATAATTTTCTTTATATATATCAAAGTATTTGACTAAACTCCCTATTATTCATTATAATTAAATAAAAATATGACGAGGTTTGAGCCTCAAACGGGAGTTTCTTATGGCATTTTTAGGGGATTACAAAGCCACCGGAACATTAACTTATAAGCAGAGATTTTTATTTATCTCTACAGTACCCATTTATTTTATGATATTTGCTACTGATGTTTTTCACCTATCAGAAATATTGCCCGGACTTTAGCGAAATGATCATACAGCCCGACCTTCTTATTACCGACTATACTAGTAGTCGAGCGGTATCAATGCAGCTTTTTCAATGCAGGAATACTTACACTCATCCTGCTGTCTGATATATCACTTCAAGGGTGAGAATTTGACAGACAGTATAGTGAGTAGCTCATATCTTATATTCGGATTTTCCTTTTTCGGAAGAATGTAGTTAATATCATGAAAACTATACTTGCAGGCTTCTTTGTGTATGCCAGACTGCGGCTACTCACTGAAGAAATATATCTACTACGGTCTGTATGTGTACAAAGCCTCTCACCTGCCATTACACTTGTAATGCAGATAGGAGCACAAAAGCACTGTTTGGCGAGTTGCTGTTTGCAACAATAACAGGACTTATCACAGGATATGTGCTTCTGCCCATATCACTTCATGTGAAAGAATCCGCACACAAGGCTATTCACTCTACGATGTAGGATTTTCATCAGGTATTATAACTACCGTACTGGTATCCATATTTAAATCATTCAGTGCAGATATAGAGACCAGACTTATTTGGGACTAACTCCCATACTGCTTTATTTGCCGTTGCACTTTTTGCTACTGTTTATATATAGGTGCCCAATAGTGGCAGTGATACTGGACGGCAGAAGTCTTTTTCCTCATATATGAGATCTGCTTAAGGAAACCGGAGTGCATGGTACTCTACAAGCATAATTATTCAGATGCCAGTATATATCTTTAATATGTCAATAAACGGTATAATAGCTACAGCATTTTGTACTGGCTGCAAAGGGTGACTTAAACGGACCGACTATCGGCTCCATATTTACAATAGTAGGCTTTTCTCCTGCCGGCAAGCATGTGAGAAATCTACTTCCGTGAATGATCAGGTATATGTATCAGCATTTATGAAGCAATGGTATATAAATGATCCTGCCTTATACTTACCTTTTATTTAGTCTACTACCTTGGCCCTATTGCAGGTGAGTTCAGATATTAGCAGAGTCTTATAGCCGGGTTCTTTACATTCATCTGTAGCCCTTAATGCTAGGTATGCCGTATACAGAGGCTAGAACCTTTATAATAACGGATTTGCAGGCGTGTATAGTAGCTATATTTGATGGTTCCTGTTATAGAGGCAATCCATAGAAAAAGAAATAAAATAAAGAACTCGAGGATGTTGTAAATGTACGAGACAATATGATAAAGAATGAGACTCCTTGGAATGACGGTATCAAAACGGAGATACGCTAAAGAGAGTCGGTGATTCAAGAGTGTGAGCAAACCTATCAGGTCAGCGCCAGATGCTAAAACGCTTCAGGCCAGACTGTTCAGCGGTGAGTTGCTTTTCATGGATTGATCTTATCAGCGGTATTGCAGCCCAAGGAGACATTGTAATATGCCTGTTTCCACTGTAGCAGTGACAATATACATTTTCCAAAACCTATGATATACCGGTGATATTGCGGTTTGGTTTGCCAATCAGACTCAGCTAAAGAGCAGCTCAACGATGGAAGTAAAGGTAAACAGCTATGTGGAAGATCTGGCTACAGGAAAAAGATTCGCTGTAAATACCGCATACCTGGTATGCACGTTGCACTACAGGATGATAGACCGCACAGAGTTCGAGCTCATCCCTGGGACCGACGTTGAGAAGCGTGAATGGTTTGCAGTGAGACTCCGCAGCGCAAATACGCAAATCTCGTAGAAAGAGGAATCTAAAATTGCAAAACTATATTACGAAGCATCGGCTTTTTCAATGTACAAGAAAAATGAAGTAAAAGAATTGCTTGATAAAATTCAAAAGAAAATATCGCTTCAGCAGAATCTGTTGACTACGGAAAAGGGAAAGACTTTGGGAGATGCGTAAAATCTCTCCAGGTCTGTGAGGGCTATGTATATACGGATACCTTGAGAATCTCGGCGTATTTATAAGAGAAGGTTATTTCCCATATGTGAAAGATACTTCTGTAAGCTCCGTCTCAAAATGCAGTATAGAAAAACATATAGACGACTCGGTATTCTCAGGTATGTGATGACAGCAGGCTAGGAATGTCTTTGATATTCAGGCTTTCAAACCCTCTTGACTACGAGTACAGGTAAGAAGATGTCATCTGTCAATCTGTTCGGTTTTTGCTCAGACGGCGAGGTCTTACCGATAAAAAGGACAACGGTGGAGTGAAAGTTCAAAGCAGGAGGTCACAGGATCGAACTTTGCTTATAGAAACCGCCAAGCGAGGTGATGAAAATGCTATAGACACTCTGACTACAGATGAAGCATTGCTGTATTCCACTCTCAATGACAGGATACAGACCGAGGATGTAGCACAGTATCGTTGATACACTGTTTATGCCATGCGGTATGGAAAATGACATATACAGTATTGTAGGAAATATCTTGGATATTAAAGAAGAGAAAATATACTCACTAATGAACGACTGTTGATCACTTAAAAATAGAATGCAGCGATATAGAACTTCGATGCATAACCATAAGAAAGAGGATTTGCAGGGTGAGCCTATGGTCGGCAGAAGGTTCAAAGGCAATATTTGGCTTCACGGTAAAATAAATCAGGAATAAAACAAGACTCCCAATTTTGGTCCGTTTTTCTCTGAAGGTATTATAGATTACCTAGCATCAAAGACACATCACTGCATAACCGATATAATACCCTTTATTGTTATAATCCAAAAGATTACTCGATGATAGATGCAACTCTACCTGAGACCTACTGTTCTACCACCCTCACGGATAGGAATCTAAGACCCTGCTCTCACAAGCAACAGGATGGATAAGCTCGATAGTCATCTCTACGTTATCACCGAGGCATACACATCTCTGTTCCTGCAGGAAGGTTGCAAACACCTATGATATCTGTTGTTCTGAAGTAGAACTGTGGACGATAGTTGTTGAGAAAGGTGTATGACGTCCACCCTCGTCCTTTGTAGGAGAACGTAAACCTAGAGCTGTAAACTACTCTTAGCAAGATTACTGAACCCAGCTTAGCAGAACCTGTCCTCTTTCGATCTCTGTTCTCTGAGACACCTCTAGAAGAGCACCGATGTTATCTCTCTGCCTGAGCCTGATCAAAGGCTTTCTGAGACATCCTCGATACCTGTAACAGCAGTTGACTTCTTATCCTCATGGATCCAGAATCTCTACTGTATCGTTAAGGTTAAGTGTACCTCTCTCTACTCTACCTGTAGCAACTGTACCACGACCTGTGATTGTAAATACGTCCTCGATAGGCATAAGGAAAGGCTTATCTGTATCTCTCTCAGGATCAGGAATGTAGCTGTCAACAGCATCCATAAGATCCATGATCTTGTCACCCCAAGGTCCCATCGGATCCTCAAAAGCCTTAGAGAGCTGGACCTGAATAATAGGTGTATCATCGCCAGGAACTCATACTCGTTAGAAGATCTCTGATCTCCATCTCCTACAAGCTCAAAGCTCCCTCATCATCAACCATATCACACTTGTTCATGAATACAACGATATGGAACACCTACCTGTCTTGAAAAGAGGATATGCTCTCTCTGTCTGAGCCACTAGCACCGTCAGTAGCAGCAGCACAACAAGGATAGCACCATCCATCTGTGCAGCACCTGTGATCATGTTCTTTACATAATCGGCATGTCCAGGACAGTCAACGTGTGCATAGTGTCTCTTAGCTGTCTCATACTCGATATGAGCTGTTGAGATTGTGATACCTCTTTCCTTCTCCTCAGGGCCTTATCAGATCTTATCCAAAGTCTACAATCTTGTTTTGTCTCTGAGAGGAATCTTGTTGCGAGAACCTTAGAGATAGCTGCTGTAAGAGTTGTCTTACCGTGATCTACGTGTCCGGTGTACCAATGTTAGCATGAGGCTTTGTTCTATCAAAGTTTGCTTTTGCCATTGTTAATTCCTCCTTGAATTAAACCCTAGATTAATAGTAAATTTTATTTATATATATATAGTATTGAGCTGAGATTTATCAAGTTAATAAACCGTCTCAAGCCGTTTTTAAATTTTTATAACGAAAAACTTTTATAGTTAAACTTTCTTATCGTGAGTACTTTTCCTGAGACAGACTTCGGAACCTGCTCATATTTTTCAAAGAACATTGAGTGGTTTCACGACCCTGTGTTCTTGAACGAAGGTCTGTTGAGTAACCAGGCTATCTCTGAAAGCGGAACAGATGCATTTACCTGCTTACCGCTTTGGGATATCCTCATACCCTCTACCGACCTCTTCTTGAGTTGATATCACCGATAACATCACCCATGCATGTTCCTCAGGCATTGTAACTTCGACCTTCATGATAGGCTCAAGAAGTACAGGACCCGCCTTGCTCATAACCTTGAGATGCCGCCGAACCTGCTATATGGAATACCATCTCTGATGAATCGACTTCATGGTATGAACCGTCATATACATTTGCATGTACACCAAGTACCGGGGAATCCTCCAAGAATGCCTGACTTTGTGCTTCCATCGATGCCCTCGCCGACAGCGGGTATCATATTCATAGGAATAGCACCGCCGACAACGGTTGATTCGAACTTGAATGTCTCTCTCTCGTTCGGATCCATCGGTTTCGAACTTAACTACAGTGACCATGCGGACGACCACCTGACTGTCTTGCATACTTGGAATCAACGTCAACAGCCTTGAGTAAATGTCTCTTTGTAAAGCAACACTGTGGTGCACCTACGATTTGCTTCTACATTGAACTCTCTAAAGTCTGTCTACGATAATCTCAAGGTGAAGCTCACCCATACCTGATATAATAGTCTGTCCTGTTTCTGTATCGGTCTTAACTCTGAGATGTAGGATCCTCTTCCAGCCAAGTTTTTGCAGAAGGCATCTATCATCTTTGTCTGACCTGCCTTGGTCTTAGGCTCGATAGCGATATCGATAACCGGCTCCAGGAATTCCATTGACTCCAGTATTACGGGATGCTGCTCGTCACAGATTGTATCACCGGTTGTTGTAAGCTTAAATCCTACTGCGGCTGCAATATCTCCTGGATAAACTTTGTCAATTTCAGTTCTCTTGTTGCGTGCATCTGAAGGATACGACCGACTCTCTCCTTCTTGCCTTTGTGGCGTTGAGCACTATGAACCGGCATTAAGTGTTCCTGAGTAAACTCCTGAAATATGCAAAGCTTTCCTACGAAAGGATCTGTCATAATCTTAAATGCCGAGAAACTGAGAACGGCTCTTCATCTGAGCATGTCTCTCAATTTCATTTCCGTCAAAGGTCAACACCCATGGTGAAGGGATATCGAAAAGCGGTGAGGCATGAACTCAACGATAGCATCGATAAGCTACTGCACCCTTGTTGCGATAAGCTGTACCACAGCAAACAGGAATAACCCTGTTCTGCAGTTCCCTTTCTAAGTGCTGCCTTAAGCTGCTCAGCTGAGAAACTCTCTCACCTCAAGATACATCATTGTAAGGGTCATCGTCAAAGCTCACAAATCTTCTCCAACAAAGCTCGCCATGATATAATTCAGCCTCGTCCTTAACCTCGTCAGGTATATCAACGATTGAAATATCATCACCCTTGTCATCATTGTAGATGTAGCTTTCATCTCAAAGAGATCAACGATTCCCTGAAATCATCTTCTTTTTCCGATCAGATCTGAAGCATGATTGTATTTTTCAAGTCTTGTATGAATCTGCTCAACAGCTGCATAATAGTCTGCACCCATAACGTCCATCTTGTTGATGAATGCCATTCTCGGTACATGATATGTATCAGCCTGTCTCCATACGTTCTCAGACTGCGGCTCAACGCCTTCTTTTGCAGAGAATACACCTACTGCACCGTCAAGTACACGAAGTGATCTCTCTACCTCTACTGTAAAGTCAACGTGTCCCGGAGTATCGATAATGTTTATACGATTTTCCTTCTCACCGGCTGCTTTGTTAAATTCCTGTAATGTCCAGTGGCAAGTTGTAGCAGCTGAAGTAATTGTAATACCTCTCTGCTTCCTGCTCCATCCAGTCCATTGTGGCGGTACCCTCATGGGTATCACCGATCTTATAATTTACACCAGTATAATATAGGATACGCTCAGTAAGTGTGGTTTTACCGGCATCTATATGAGCCATGATACCAATATTTCTGGTTCTCTCTAAAGGATATTCTCTTCCAGCCAATTGGTTTCCTCCTATTAGAATCTATAATGAGCAAATGCCTTGTTAGCCTCTGCCATCTTATGCATATCTTCTTTTCTCTTCACTGCAGCACCTGTGTTGTTTGCCGCATCCATTATCTCATTTGCAAGGCGGTCAACCTGTGTCTTCTCGCCTCTTTTTCTTGAAAAGAATGTAAGCCATCTAAGAGCAAGAGCTTGTCTTCTCTCAGGTCTTACCTCGATAGGAACCTGGTATGTAGCTCACCGATTCTTCTCGCTTTTTACCTCAAGTACAGGCATGATGTTATTCATAGCTTCCTCGAAAAACCTCTACAGGATCCTTTCCTGTCTTATCCAAACCTTGTCAAATGCTCCGTACACAATCTTCTGTGCAACACCCTTTTTACCGTCTAACATGATGGTATTTACAAGCTTTGTAACTACCTTGTTATTGTATAAAGGGATCTGCTAATACATCTCTTTTTAGTGTATGTCCTTTACGTGGCGCATTTCTTCCCTCCTTAATATTCACTTAGATCTTAGGTACTCGCTTTTTTTGCGTCCTCGTGCCTATATTTTTTTGCAACCAACAAAAATCAGCACTATCTAATCATAAAGCTTTGCTTTCGCTAAAAGAATATATTTTGTATCTTTAGTTATTATTTCTTATCTTTTGGTCTCTTAGCACCGTACTTTGAACAGGCCTGTTTTCTGTTAGCGACACCTGCAGTATCTAAAGTACCACGAATAATATGGTATCTTGCTTGACCAGGGCAAGTCCTTTACTCTACCTCCACGGATAAGCACAACGCTATGCTCCTGAGAGGGTTATGTCCCTCTCCCGGGATATAACGTTACTTCGATTCCGTTAGAAAGACGAGACTCTGGCAATCTTACGAAGCGCTGAGTTAGGCTTCTTAGATGTTGCAGTCTTAACAGCTGTACAAACTCCTCTTTTCTGTGGTGAAGAGATATCTGTTGACTTCTTGTGAAGTGAGTTGAATCCCTTCTGAAGAGCAGGAGCTGTAGACTTTTTAACTGAAGTCTGTCTGCCTTTTTCTAACTAACTGGTTAAATGTTGGCATTCCTTTTTCCTCCTTTTTATTGGTTTGCTTTACATTTTTTGTTATTATGAATACCATCGCATATTCACTGTGTGTAAATACCATCGCCTACTTACACAGTATTTAATGTTACTAAAAAGAACGCACATTGTCAATACTATTCACCTCTGTAATTCTGACGGTTTTTCTTACAAAGCAGCCGATTTGTAGTTTTTAACTTATATAATAAAAACCCCCGACCTAAGCGGCCAGGGTAAAGATTTACTTTATTTTTCTTTTTCAGTTTTATCAAAGCCGCTAAGGATATTATAAGCATCATCATATAGATGTATGTCTTATTCTCATCTGCAGTCTTTGGCACAGGCAGCTTTTTGGCTTTGTTCTCATCCTAGTGGTACTACCATATTCGCCTTCTTTTAGGCTCCCTGTGTTACAGGGGCTTTTGGTTTGTCAGGTTTTCATCCCTCTTATCAATAGTTGCATTGTCTATAAGTTTTATAGCCTTTGCAGGTCTTACGATTGAATCTGATGATGATCCTCCTCTACTTGTATTTGACCTTGTAGCTATTGATGATGTCGCTATTCCCGGTCTTATAATAAAGTCACTGTTCCAGTCTCTCGGATCTGCTATATTACTTGGCGTCGCCGGTACAGGCTTTCCGGGTGTGATTACCACCTCGGATCTTTTTCAGTATACATGAGGTTATTTCCTGTGCTCCCTCTTTGAATATTCCGTCATTTACACTTTGATCAGGTAATCCGAGTATTCCGAAGTTTACTCCTTCCACCATTGTAAAGTGATATCCTGCAATCTCAGCAGCACTTGTTGTAAACGGCAATCCGAGTTTTTACTTCCGTCTAAGATATCATCATTCTTTATCCTTAGATGTGCGGTATTTACATAATGAACCGTTACATTTCCTGCATTCTTTCTTCCATATACATAAGTGACAGTCTGCTCTTCATCGGTAAATACTCCGTCTTTATTGGCAGGCATACTTATAAGGTCATGGAACTCCACATTCTCAGGCTCTGTAGTATATGCAAGTCCAAGCTTTTTATTTCCGTCAAGTATCTTAGGCTCTGCAAGGTTAACTCCGCTGTCCACATCTATATAGAATACTTTTACACTTCCTGCATTCTTTCTTCTGTATACATATGTAACCGTCTGCTCATTCTCACTAAATACTCAGCTTGCATTACCCGGCATACTTACAAGCTCATAGTGAGTTATACTCTTTGCTACCGTATTGTACGGCAATCCCGCATTCTCCACTCCCGATAATACTTCACTGTTTGCAAGCTCATTTCCTTCTTCATCCACATATACCGCTTTTACACTTCCTGCATTCTTTCTTCTATAGATATAGTCTACAGTCTGTGGCAAGGTTGTATATACTCCGTCTTTATTGGAAGGAATCGTATCTATCTCAAAGTAATCAATATCCGCTGCATTTGTGGTATAGTTAAGTCCAAGCTTTCCGCTTCCGTCAAGTACTTCTCTTTGTATAAGCTCACTTCGTCATACTTTGAAAGATGGCGTACCACTACATCTCCGGCATTCTTTCTTGTGTACTCATAGTTTACTACCTGTTCTCCTGCTGTGAAGATTCCGTTTGCATTGGCAGGCACACCGACCAAATCGTAGAAGTTTATATTCTCACTGTTTGTAGTATAAGCAAGTCCAAGTTTTCTGCTTCCGTCAAGTACACTTGGGCTGTGAAGCACCTCTCCGGTTCCTGCTTCTATATGATTTACTTTTACACTTCCTGCATCCTTTCTTCTGTATACATACTCTACCAGTACATTACTGTGTGAGAATGTTCCCGACTTATTGGCAGGGATACTTATCAGGTCGTAGTTATCAAATGTCTTTGCTTCCGTGTCATAGGCAACTCCCAGCATTCCAGCTCCGCTTTGTCCTACAAGCGGATGAAGCTCATGTCCGTCGGCCTCATCTTTATAAGTAGCTATTACATTTCCTGCATTCTCTCTTTGATAAAGATATGTGACTATGATATCACTTCCTGCAGTATATACTCCGTTTTGCATTGGCGGGTATTCCACCAAACAGCTCGTAGTTTGGAAGGTCTGTAGAGCTCTTTGCCTGTGTGGTGTAGGCAAGTCAGCTTTCTGCTTCCGTCCAAAATTCTTCAGTCGCAAGAGGGCATTGGTTATTGCATCCAGATGTCTTACTCTTACATTTTCCCCGCATCCTTTCTTCTGTACTTATACTCTACAAGTATATTTCCTGACTCAAAGTTTCCTGATTTGTTAGTAGATTGCTGTGATAAGCTCATAGTAATTAAATACCTTTTGGTCCCAGTATCATAAAGGCAGTCCAAGCTTTCTTGCTCCGCTTTTTGCACTTCAGGGGCGTGAAGTGCAGTATTTGTATCAACATCTACATAGGTCGCCTCTACGTCTCCGGCATTCTGTCTTCTGTACTTATGTTCTACAAGTATCTGAGCAGTTCCAAAGTTTCCGCTCTTATTACTTGGCACAGCAATCAGGTCATGGTTTACAAAACTCTTTTGATCCGTATCATAAGGCAGTCCAAGTTTTCTGCCTCCGTCCTGTTCTATGGCAGCATGAAGAGTTGCTCCCGTATCGGCATCAACATAGGTTGCAGTTACCTTTCCTGCATCATTTCTTCTGTACTTATATTCTACAAGTATATTTGCAGTATCAAAGTTTCCTGACTTGTTTGTAGGTACCGCCATCAGTGTATAATTAGTAAAGCTCTTTACATCCATATCGTAGGCAAGTCCAAGTTTACCTGCTCCGTTTTGTACTTCAGGAGTATGCAGTGCGGTATTTGTATCGACATCCACATAGGTTGCAGTTACGTCACCTGCATTCTGCCTCTTATAATAATAAGTGATTATAATCTGTGATGCAGTATACACTCCGCTGTCATTTGTAGGCAGGTTTGTTGTATCAAGATCATAGTATGTAATGTTCTCCGGACTTTCAGAATAATTAAGTCCAAGCTTTTTCGTTCCGTCCAATACTTTTTGAGCGTGAACAGGATTGTTTGTTCCAGTTTCAAGGTACTTGACCGTTATATTTCCTGCATTCTTTCTTCTGTAAGTAATCCACTGTCTGCGGCAGCAAAGTATATGTTCCGTTTTTTTTTGTAGGCTGTACTACCAACTCATAGTTTGTGATACTTTCTTCACCTGTAGTATAGTTCAGTCCGAACTTATTTGCTCCCGGAAGTACCAACGTTGTGGCAAGCTCTGTTGTAGTGTTCTCTTCATAGTGATGTACAGTCACATCGCCTGCCATTCTTTCTTACATAGTAATAGGTTACCGTGGTGTCGTTATCTCCGTACTCTCCGTCCTTATTTGTAGGCAGCGGTGTCTCAGCCTCATAATAGGTATCCGTTACAGGAGAGGTTGTATAAGGTGTCCACCTTGGCATCCTTACAGTTGTTGTAGGGGATAGCTCAGTGTTGTCCTCTCTTTTACTATGCTTTACTATGAGGTTTGAGTAAACTATCTTTAATCCTAAGTTTTTCTATCTTGGTATTGTCAGTCCTTGTAAGTGATACATCACCACTGCCCAGTGCATGTTCAGGACAGGGTTTTTCGTTTTCCTTAAGTTTTTGAAGGCAATACCTCATAGCTTGAAAACTCATTTCTATCTTTGTTACGCTACTCGGGTTTTAAAGGTCTTATTGTGTCTCCCAGGAAGGTCTCTATATACACCTATAATCTCCGGCATTACTTATCTTATTCTTAAAGGTATAGTTACCGTTTGCATCTGTAAATACCGTATCCACTACTGTAGGTGTTCCGTTTTTCCTATCTTTACAGAGTCTTACAGGCTTATTTGCTCCTACAAAATCTCCGGTATTGAACTCATTGTTCTCATCCACATCGTAATAGACTTTACCTGATATCAGATATTTATTTATACCCCCACCTTTGATACTGTCGACTCTGATGCACCTGTTAAGTTGTTTCCATACCATGACGCTACAGAGTTGTTGGCACTTGCATCCGCATCAAGTTCTTTAGTCTCAGGTATCTTTACGGAGTATGTAAAATCATCCGTATTTCCCGGTGTAAGCCTCTGGCTTGTATTCATCACCGCCTTAAACATGGTGACACTTGACCAGTCTGTAACAGCCGATGCGGGTACGCAGTTTGCGCCTACATTTCCTTCAATCGTTCCTGCCGGTGCATCTGTAGAATAATAAACACTATATCCGCTCGGTTGCACTTACAGGTCCCTGCAAAACAGGGTACATCTTTGAACCTCGGCTTACATAGTTTCCGCTGTCATCCTTTACTATCGCCTTATCATTGGCGTATGGGAGGATGTCCATGATATTCAGTCCGGTGGCATCACCTGTAAGCAGGTTGTTCCACGCCGACAACTTATACTCTGCAATATCTCCCTTCTCCGCCTTGTTACACTTCGATAAGTACTCTCTGTAGATAACTTCTGCTTTTTGTGAGTACCACTGCCCTTGGCAGTACAAAGTTAAACTTAAACTTTAAGTATGAAAGTCTGTCGTTTGTATTCCCGATTATTGGCATCGCATAAACATCCAAGTAGCTTTGAGCCTGTAGAAGCATTTACCTGCGCATTTGAATATGCACCGTATTGGGATCATTTCCGTTAGCGGATGTTGAGTTGTTATCAACTAAGTATTGATTCCACTAGCTATGCTCAGCCTTCACTAAGAGCGGTTGTCGGAAAGCAGAAGAGGCAAGTACTCTGTCAAGGCCCATCATACATTGGTCTCCAGGCAATACAAAGTTTTCAAGCTTAAATACATATGCGGTCTTACCTGTTCCCTATATAGTCCATATATCACGTCAGGAGTGAGTGTTCCAGTAAACCTGTAACCTGGCTGAGTACGGATGATATTCTAGCATGATCAAATGTAAGTTCAGGATCTACCAGAAAATCAACTTACCGTTGTCCCATTTCTTGGTGCACCTAGGAAGGTAACATATCTTGGCACCACGTGGTATGTTATGGTATCACCCAGCTGAACACTGGTCATAGTCTGGTTGCCGTTTACCTGCTGTGAATGCTTCTCCAAGTATATATTTGCATAATCAGGCTTATAATAATCTTCACCACTGCTTCCCTATGTTTCAGTGCCAGCACTTGAATATGCACATTACCATGGTTGACTGTCACATCGTGTTCAGAGTGCAAGCTTACCTTCTATTCTGGAGATCAACGCAGGCGTATGTTTGGTCTCGAGCAAAAAGTCCGACGGCATTTTCACCGTATCCGATACCGCTATCTCATCATTAAAGTCAAGTCTGATAGATTTATAATGCTTTTTCAGTCATACTGTGATCCGTATCCCACTTATAGAACGCATTCACCGTATGTGGCTGGAGTATAGGCTATATTTGCAGCAATCACCTCTTCAGTATTGTCATCAGTTTACACCTATCAGTTTATTATAGAGACAGTTTTTGCAAGATTGGCGGCATCAAACATTGGCTCCACACTCTGATTCCGTATCCTTTAAATATTACCGCGTCATTCGGTATATCTGCAATGGATTTTAAACTACTACCGACCCGGCGGCGGAGTCACTCCGTTACCCCCAAAACTGTGATAACCCGATAATATATTTATTTACACCGCCGTTGGCATTCAGATGTACATATTTATCATTAGTATAATAAAGCCGATCCGTTTTGCTCAGGCATTACAATATGCTTATAGATGTTTTAATTTCTCTTTTGTATCTATAGCTTTTTATAAACCTTTGACTTTTCTTTCAGTACTCATATCTAAAAGTACCGTTATCATTTATAAGGTAGTTCGTCTGCGGAAAATCAAGTCTTGTCCATGTAGTATCATTAACACTCTGTGTAGAGTTGAACTTTACAGTAAAGTCCAAAAAGAAGTTTCCTCTGTTATTCCTCGGTACATCCTGTGTGATTGTGCTGATCTGCGGCATTATAAGTCCAACTTGAGTTGTTTGGAAGACTTGGATCCCAGTCAACGCTTGCAGGCAATTTTCATTATCGTCCTTACATTCCTTCTGTCCATACCGAAACCGGCACTTGTTACTTCAGTATCTGTAGTATTCTTCGTACCGTTATATATAATTGCACGTACCGGGTCAGTCACCGACTTTATATGTGACTATGCACATCCGTCTCATCATCAGATGCAATACACTGCCTGTATTTCCGTTGTTCCATCCGTCAATAACTCCGTTATCCGCTCCCGGAACTCCGACCACATTTGTGCTTGACGTGAAGGTCTTTGTCAATGAAGCAAGCTCCGTACCGTCTTTTGTAAAAAGCTTTGTGACCATATTGTGGTTTCACCGTCGGCAAAAACACCTGTGATGTAGTCACTCTAAACGGGTTTTGCTACTAGGAGGCGCTCCGGCTGTCAGTGAGATTGATGTTATCTTTATCATCCAATTTGTAGGAATCCCATGTCACCGATACAGACTTTATCGTTGAAGAACCTGAGACATTACCCACAATGGGCTGTACAAACTTATTTCTATCCAAATATATTATAGAATACGGCTCTGTATATGTTCCTACAGTTCGGATATTCCTGCATGTAACAAACTAATACTGTGTCTGCTGTCCCGAAAGTGTAGTGGTCTGATGTGCATCAACATATGTTACTATCCGTATCGCCGAACTTCCCGCACCTGTAGCTCTTGCTTCATATGTCGGAAAGCAAAAACCGTACAAACATTACCAAAAATAATACATATAAAACAACTACTTTTTCTCTTACATTCGCATCCTTTTACTCCTACACTTTTATGTCCGCCCACGCTGTAAAATATTTATTATGATTCCACGATCATTCTTTCAAGTTATGTTAAACATAACTTCACGTAATATCAATAACATTTTTAAATGTTAAATACCAGTAAAAATATAA
>BNJV01002327.1_pt1 | contig 26511 bp, 33 predicted proteins | sample 8540591 | NCBI WGS metagenome assembly BNJV01 (sample SAMD00202457, study PRJDB9452) | human saliva metagenome | host: Homo sapiens | reverse complement strand
TCATCTTTATCGTATCTCATGATACAGAGTTCTTAAATGAGGTCGCCGACAGTAGTACCTGTCTGGAGGATTATGGATATACAATTAGTTGAAAAGAGACTGATACCCTAAGCCCTGATAGCGGTTTGGGGTATTATTTTTCTTTTAAACTTGAAAAAATCACAACTGTTATAGTATAATAATAACAGTTATAACAGAAATGACAGTAGAGAGGTATAAAAATGAATATTCAAATTAATAACTCAAGTGATGATCCGATTTATTTACAAATAAAGAATCAGATTAAGGTGCAGATAATTTCGGGAGATTTGAAAGTAGGAGAACAATTGCCGTCAATCCGCTGCAAAAGAACTCAGAGTAAGCATGATTACAGCCAAGCGAGCCTTTTGATGAACTGGAACTTGAGGGCTTTATCAATTCAGTTCAGGGAAAGGGTAATTTTGTTGCGGCACAAAAATAAAGAGCTGATTCGTGAGGAATACTTAAAAGCGTATTGAAGAACAGTTGCAAGAGATAGTAAAACTCCGAAATTGCAGGAATATCAGGCGATGAACTGACCTCCAGATGTTAAAGGACTGTGTGGAGGGACGATATGAGTGATTATGCTATTGAAATTAAAAATGGTAAAAAGTTTGATGGGTTTACACTTGGACCTATAGATTTTTGTATACCCAAGGGAACTATAGTGGGACATATAGGTCAAAATGGTGCAGGTAAAAGTACAACTATCAAGCTCTTGTTAGGACTGCTTCATAAGGATTCAGGCGAAATAAGAGTATTGGGAGAAGAAAATACCGATAGTATCGCACTTAAAGACAGGCTGGGGAGTGGTCTTTGATGACTTACTATTTCCCGGGAAATGAATATTACTGATATAGAGAAGTTCTGTTTACGAATATATACAAAGTGGATAAAGAGTGCTTTTAATAAATTGAAGATTAAATCTGATTTCACCTGAGAAAACAAGTTATAAATAATTATTCTCGTGGTATGAAAATGAAATTATCGATGCGACGATTGCTCATCGCACAATGCAGAACTATTGATACCTGGATGAGGCTACCAGTGGTTTAGATCCGATTGTAAGAGAAGAGATTTTGGATTTACTTGATTTTATGCAGGATGAAAAATCACACTAACTTATCTCTTTCACATACTCTCTGATTTGGAGAAGGTTGCAGACTATATTAGCTTTTCATCGACATTTTTGGTAAGATACTTTTTGAAACGAAGGATGATTTTAGAAGGAGAATTACGGTATATGTACACTCGTCAAATGAAGAAGTAAATAATATGATGCAGCAGCAATAGTGGGAAGAAGAGTGCACTCCTTTGGACAGGAGCTGCTTGTAAAAGAGGAATCTTGTGCCAGATGGAATCAAGTTACAAAAAGCCATCTATTGAAGATATTATGATATATTTTGTGAAAGGAGAGAGAAGATACATGACTGCACTGATATTAAAAAGATATGCCAGCTATGAAAAGAGATGACACGTCCACGCTTGTAATCTGCTTTTGCTATTGTATTTTTGGATCATATGAAAATCTGTTGTTACAGGATACTCTCTATTTGTACAGTAATGCCTCTCATTTTAACAGCAATAGCATTCGGATATGATACAAATTCAAAGTTTGAGCAATTCGCATTTTGATGCCAATTAAGAGAAGCAGTTTTGTGCTTAGTACTATTTTTGCCTTTTGTTTTGGATTGATGGGGGATATAGCATTTACCTTGCTAGTATAAATGGCAGTGATTTGAAATTATAGCATTGATCAATTGTTACTTTGATATCAAGCATTTTTATGTCAGCGATTCAGCTGCCTTTTTATGTTCAAATTTGGCGCTGAAAAGAGTAGGCTTATAATGCTAATAACATATTTTGTAGTCTTTGTCATATTTTCAATGCTTAAAAGAAAGCATCAGGTTTATTTACCAAAGTAGAGAGTTCTGTAAAGAACTTTTCCCTGACTGATGTGTATAGTGGCTTAACACTGGTGGGACTAATAATCATTGCTAATTTGCTCTAAAGATATCCATAAGAATTATGGAAAAAGGAATATTAGATTTTATATACTTATTATTACAAAACCCAAATGATTTTTCTTAAATTTTCCGACCTCTCATTCTATTGGTAAGAAGGCTGTGATATAATGTGAACACTTAACGAAGCCGAAGCCGCAGGCTGAACTTAGTACTTATGATGTAATGTGAACACTTAACGAAGTCGAGCCGTAAGGAGCAGACCGAGTTTAGTGACGACGCACCGCAGGTGCTAAGTACTTTAGGTGGGGCGGCATCTAGCACTTAGTGACGAGCGCACCGTAGGTGCTAGTACCAGTGCAAGCCGAGCCGCCTTTGGCGAAGGCTGAACTTAGTACTTATGATGAAATGTGAACACTTAACGAAGTCGAGCCGAAGGCGAAGACTGAGTTTAGTGATGACTTAATGAAACAGCCTGACCGGTTGAAAGGAGAAATTATGAGAAAATATAAGAAAAATTACTGCACTCTGTCCTCTGTGCTTGCATTTGGAGTAACAGCCTGTAGCAAACAGGAGAATAAAGAGGCATCTAAAAGAGGTATCAAAAAGAAATAGCAAAGGAAGTATCGCAAAATGCATCTAAAAGAAGCTTCCAATGAGGTTTCTAAAGAAGTTTTCACAAGAAGTCAGCAAAGACGCTTCCAAAGAGGTATCAAAAGTAACATCCTCTGAGGAAACAAACGCTGAGACGGATCTACTCAACATGGCAAACAAAGCTAGTGCCGAGGAAGTCAAGGAGGCACTTTCAGCCTACCTAAACAAGGATAGTGTCGACTACTACATTAAGCAGGTAAACGAGTACAACGATATAGTTGGAGCGTTGGACTTCAGGGAGGTTTTTACGAAGTTTGGTAAAAACAGAGTATGATGTAGAGAAAATCAGCAACCTTTGGAAAGAAAAAGAAGGGTGATTTTGTTGGAACAAACTGCAGACTTAACACCTTCTTTTTACTAAAGAACAACATAAAAAGTTCCAAGTATAAAAAGTGATGGAGAGCTATTGTTTCTAGACAATGACTCGATAGACAAGGGAAAGCTCTTTGATAAGAAGGACAAGGAGGCTTTCAATGTACTGTTCTCAAGAGTGAAGACTGAGGCTACTGAAGATGTTAAGGTTCACGCTAAAAATATGGAAAAATATTTTTCAAAAAAATCAAGTTTGATGAAAATGCGAGAATGCTTTCTGTAGTACTGCACGACAATCTTGACGGAGAGTATCTCTTCGTAGGTCATCGTAGGAGTTATGGTACCTTACAAAGGCGGATATTTATTTGTGGAAAAGTTAACTTTGAAGAGCCTTATCAGGCTATTAAGTTTGCGACAAAAAGAAGAATGCTACAAGTATCTTCAGGGGAAATACGCTGATTATACAGGTAGAAGGTCTTGCAAAGCCTTTTGTAATGGATAATGAAAAGCTGGTTGAGGTAAAATCAACCATTAAAGTTTAAGTAATCAATACCCTAAACTTTGAAAAATAAAAAGTTTAGTAATCAATACCCTAAACTTGAAAAATAAAAGTTTAGGGTATAATTTTATCAAAAAGGTGGTGAGGGTACTATGAAAGATAATAAAAAGATTAAAAAGAGCGTAATATATATCTTAATAAGTTGATTGCATTTAAGGATACAGAGCCTGTAAAGGTTATAACGGGAATTAGAAGATGTGGTAAGTCAAGTCTTCTTAAGTTGATGCAGGAACATCTTTTAAACACCGGTATAGATAAAGAACAGATTATAGCTATTAATTTTGAATCTCTGGAATTTCAAGAAATGAGCTATAAGGATTTTTTTATAAATATGTTAGTGAGAGAATTGCTAAGAATAAGAAAAAGCTATTTATTCTTTGATGAGCTTCAAAAGAATAGATCAATGGGAAAATGCAGTAAATTCTTTTTAGAGTTGATTTTGACTGTGATATTTACATAACAGGCTCTAACTCCTACCTGTTGTCGTCGGAGTACTCTACATATTTATCGGGAAGATATATAGAGATTAAAAATCTACCCATTATCATTTGGAGAATTTATCGATTTTATGGCTATAGACTAAAAACATATAAAACTCCGATTGGTACGGTAAAATATAGGGCAGTAGATGATAATGAAGAAATCCACAGAGCTTAGAGATTTGTTTGACATATATGAGGTATGGCGGAATGCCGGGGATTGCAGATGTTGACTGGATCAAGATAAGGCTCTTATGATTCTTGACGGTATATATTCGACTGTAGTTGTAAGGGATATTCTAGAGAGGGAAAAAGAAGGGACAGAGACAGATAACTGATGCAGAACTCCTAAGAAAGATAATATTGTTTTTGGCGGATAATATTGGCAACAATACATCGCTAAATTCAGTAAGTAATACATTAGTATCCGAGAACCTGCTTCAAAACTGTGGAAAACAGGGTAAGCCTGCAACTCAGACAATATCTTCGTATGTTAGCACTCAAGGAATCTTATATGTTTTATGATGTTAAGAGGTTTGATATAAAAGGAAAAGAATACTTGAGGACGCTAGGTAAATACTATATTGTAGATATTGGTTTGAGAAATTATCTGCTGGGATTTAGAGACAGGGATAGAGGGCATACCTTAGAAAATGTAGTTTACTTTGAACTCTTGAGGCAGGGTTATGATGTAGCAATAGGGAAAATTGATAACCTTGAGGTAGATTTTGTAGCCGCAAATGCAGATGAAAAAATCTACATTCAAGTAACGGAGAGTATGTTAAATGAGGAGGTTAGGGAAAGGGAATTAAAACCATTGCAAAAAATTCCTAATAATTACAGGAAACTGGTTCTTGCTTTAGAACAATCACTTGATACGGAATACGAAGGTATACAGGTGGCAGGCATTGTGGAGTGGCTGGTGAAAGGATATAATGATGAAAGAAAAAGACTCTTAGAGTTTTAAAAATCGATAAGGAAGCTATCCTTGAGTTTATTTATGAGAATTTTATAGCAAATGAAGAAGAACTCCTGGGAGTTAGAGCATCTGAGGTAACCAATAATTTTGCAATTGATTGGGAAAAGGGCGAGTTTATCTTTACCGCCCATAAACAGGAGGAGGTTGATGGTAGTTTTCAAAAGTTACCAAAGAGATAGAGATTGGGAAGCTCTAAAAATCTCCCCAATACCACTGATTCTGCTCTAAGTACAGGCAGGATATACAAGGATTATACCTTTGAGGAATTGAAGAGATTGTTAAGTACAGCTAATTAGCTAGGACTATTCCGCCTGCCACACCAAAACAGTAGAGTAGAGGAAGAAAATGAAAGCAAGGTTCTCCAATCTATCCTAGTAAAGTGACTACAAGTGGAACTACAATAATAAAGAGTATAGTGCTAAGAGTTACTACATTAGTAGAAAACTCAACATCACCGTCACCATGGCTTGCAAGAATTGGAAGAACTGCAAGTGCAGGGGTAGCTGATTGTACTATAAAAAGTATTAAACTCTGCGGTTGGCAAATTCTTTGCAGTTAATATAAGAATAGCAAACATAACAGCTGGTTCCCAATATGAACCTACCGATTAGAGCAATGATTGTATCTCTATCAAATTTGATTGTATTTAGTCCGGCCTTAGCTAGCACTATACCTATGTAAATAAGTGATAGTGGAGTTACAAGATTGCCAATATAAGTCAAGGTATTTGTAGCAAACTCAGGTACAGATATTTTTGATACCAAGAAAGCAAAGGGCAACCAGGAAACCGACCAGAGGAGCAGGGAGCAGCTTTTTCCAGTTAAACTTTTCGGTGTTCTCACTTTTTCCCTGTCTTACTGTCGCTTGTCATCAGGTAAATGCCTAGAGTCCAAGTGGAAATTGTATTAGTAATATAGTAAATAAGGAAATAAGGAAGGGCTTCATTTCCAAACAGGGCAATATTTAATGGAAGACCAATAAAAATGGTATTAGCATTTACAAAGGTATTTAGTAAGCTAGTGCTCGATGTCTGCTTACCTTAAATATCTTGACAGTTATATAAGCAATTATATATCCAATAGCAAAGGCTGCAAATGTATAAACCAAACCCTCTGACAGACTGACAAGCTTATCCAAAGTCAAATATTTAAGAACTGATACGAAAATGGAAGCAGGAAGGGCTATATTCATATAATCGTGAAAGATTGGGGGCTAAAAGCTTTCAGCGAACCAACCTTTATTTTGTAAGATATATCAAGAACAATAATCACGATAATAGGAATTATGCTCTTAACAGAGGTAATAAGTATTTCCATAACTCTCCTTTCCTAACGCTATGTGTTGTTTCTACTAAACTAATACTATTATGAAATACTCTTAAATTAGATAACGGTACAAAAGAGGTGCATAAAACAGAAATATGATCGGTTTCATACACCTTTATGCAGTTAATAAAGCATAGCTAATGATTATTTATATTTTGATACCATTTTAAATCATGGACAGCTTTATCCATATTGGTTTCTCTTTAGCATGTACAGACCCTGTTCTTTAGCTTTGTTTGCTACTGCCTCAGCCACCTTAATAGAAACATCTGCAACATATTTAAAATGGTGGGAGTACAGGTGCACCAGGTTTAGTAATATCAATGATTCCGCTTAACGAACGTGCGGCGGCACCAATCATTCATCGGTTAAGAGACTTGCTTCAGAAGCCAACATACCAAGACCCAGTCCCGGATAAATGAGGGCATTATTTGCCTGACCGATGACATAGTCAACTCCCTTATAAGAAATTGTGCCGGAAGGAATGCCTGTGGCTACAAATGCTTTACCATCCGACCAGGTAATAAGATCTTTGGCACTTGCTTCAGCAAGCTTGGTTGGGTTTGACAATGGGAATATAATAGGGCGTTCTGTGTTTGCACATTGCTTCAACTACCTCTTTTGTGAAGGTATTTGGAGCAGTTGAGGTTCCAACCAAAAATCGTAGGCTTAACAGTCTTAATAACTTCAAGAAGACTTGTAAGCTTTGTTCGCATTTGGATAATCGGAGCGTTTTTAGCAAATGGCTTCTGCTCATTGGTCAAATCGTCCATATCATCAAATAGAAGTCCCTGCTTATCTACCATAAAGAAAGCTTATAAGCTTCTTCCTCAGAAAGCCCCTTATTAACCATTTCACGGTGTACACGGAAGCAATTCCGGCACCGGCTGTTCCGCCACCAAAGCAGAGGTAAAACCTGGTCGGTTAGTTTAATCGCCGGTAATGGCCATTGCACCCCAGGATTCCACCAAGAGTTACTATACCTGTTCCCTGAATATCATCGTTAAAATGTAGATCTTGCGGTATTTTTCAAGAATATTGGCTGCATTAGAGCGGCCAAAATCTTTCCCAATGATAGAGTCTAGGAAAAGGCGCTCTGCTGTTTCTACAAACTTCTCATGAAGTCATAGTAGCGGTCTCCACGAACTCTTTCGTGACGATTGTCGCAAGGTAATTTGGGTTGTCACGAAGCTCCTTGCGGTTGGTACCCGATCTATAAATCAATGGTAAAACCAAAGATGGATCTATGCCTGCCGCACCCGCTGTATACCATAAGTTGTACCTACTGAGATATTCACCATTAGTTCCCCAGCGCTCATACCAGGATTTCTTCAGCATCTGTTACTACAATTAGGCGTATTTCACGATCGCTGCAGCATTTTGAGTGCTCTTCGATATCTTCAGGATGATTTATCCAGATAGCCTGCGTACTGGTATCTAGCCGAAAGATCGCTGTAGCCGGTAATAGTTTCTGCAACTGTTGGATCATAAACAATGAGTTAAATTCTTCAAGATGTTTTGAAAACAGATAGTAGAGTGCGGTTGGTATTAAAAATTTCCATAAGAAAGAGGCGCTTCTCCAGTTATTTACCTTGGTTTGAAACTGTAGCATAAGTTTGTGCAGCCTGTTCTCAATGGTTTGACATAAGGTGGTAAAAGACCTATCAGCTGAGTTCTTTGCGTTCTTCCAGGGGTAAACGCTGTACCCTTGTTGAGAAATGGATTGTTTAGAATATCGATTCTGTTCATACTTACCTCCTTTTTCTTTATAATAATTGATTAATATTTATTTGTAAATGGATATTTGGAAGTTCACAAAAATAATACTAAATTCTGCTATATTATCAAAATTAAGTAGTAACACTCTCATGAGTGAAACTGCTAAATGGTTGATGAATATTATCCTTGTATAATGAGATATATAAGAGTATTATTATAATAATATCAGAATAAAAATGACTCGATAGGAGAGAATAATGGAGATTAAAGATTTTACTGAAATTGAACAAAAACAGATTAGAAGGGCTAAAGCACTGCCCAAATAAGCGACAAGGAGGCAGCTAACAAAGATTCTTGCGCTTGATGCCTGAAGAATGGATTAAAGAATACCTTTCTTTGTAGAGAGCATATCAACTACAAAGACAATTGAGAGGATAGCTAATCAATTCCCTGAGCTTTATGCAGTAGCAAAACAAAGTGGAGAACTTCCGAAAAGGAAAGGGAGGAACTTCGTAAGATTATAACAGGTATATTTGAAGAGAAGATGAATAAGCATAAAGATTAAATGATGTTTTTACCAATACCACCTATGTTTTTGTAAAAATATTATAAGAAAATGACTTTTAGTAATTTATGCAGAATTAATGGTTCCTTGGACAAACAATTAAATTGTGTGATACCATAATATTAAAATTGCTCAAAAACAAGGAGGAAATAACAATGACATTGAAATAGAAGATTAATACTTTGGTTGGATCAATTGGTGCATTTATAGGAGTTTTTGTTTTTATAGCTTATATACCACAGATTATAGCGAACTTAAACGGCAACAAAGCACAGCCTTTACAGCCACTGATGGCGGCTGGTTTCGTGCCTGCTTTGGGTAATATATGGCTGGACAAAGGAGCCTAAAAAGGATATTATTCTTATTATACCTAATGCAACAGGTGTTGTACTGGATTTTTGACATTTTGACTGCTTTATAGAATATAGCTTACGATAAAGGAGTATTAATGAGGCATATAACACAGATTTTAGCTACACTTGTAGCCATTGAATTTATTTACATTATGTATTTGGAAACATTTATGACAGCATCAGACAAAAACTCTGCAGTTTTTTTGGTATGGACAGGGAAGAGTTATCCAGAAAGTCAGTAAATACACTTTTTAAGAATCAGGGAGTGTATAATGGACTGCTTGGAGGACTAATCTTACTTGCCGCATTTGTCTTTGTAAGTAAGACAGCAGTTCTGATGCTTATGGCTTATATTGTGCTTGTTGCTTTTGTATGGAAGTATTACAAGTAACCCTAAAAATATTATTTATGCAGGGTGGACTGGCAATACCTACAATGATTTCTATGGTTTTTGATATGGCTTAATTTGCTCCTGTAACGAAAAAGTTGCGGGGCTTTTACTTGATAGAAAATATCTAAAAGATTCCTATCAAATAAAGCAGGAGCCGTTAATGTATGAATCGTTAAAATAAGGAATTATATTTTTCATAAAATGTGAAAAATAATAAAAACACCCTCATAAAATGTGGAAGATTGAAGGAATAACCCTCATAAAATGTGATAGATTCTGTTGAAAAACCCTCATAAAATGTGATAGACTCTTAGTGGGGAGGTGAGAATGGTGTATTTTAAGCGAAAAATAGATGAATTCTTAGCGGATTGGAAGAACAATCACTCACGCAAGCCTCTAATAGTAAAAAGGCAAAGGCAGATAGGCAAAACAGAATCCATATTACATTTTGCAAATGAAAACTACGAGAATGGTATATATAAACTTTGTGTTAGATAAGAAATATACTGACATAGTTAACGATGGATATGATGTAGAGACTGTAATACATACCCTAATAAATCCAAGCACAAAATTTATCCCGGATAAAAACTTTGATTGTCTTTGATGAAATTCAGGAATACCCTGATATTGCAACCACTTCAAAACCTTTTTAACTTGTATGGAAAATACGATGTGATTTGTAGTGGTTCGATGCTTGGGATAAACTACAAGAAGATACATAGTAATAGCGTTGGCAGTAAAACAGATTATGAAATGTTTTCAATGGACTTTGAAGAGTTCTTGGGGCAAAAGGCTATGAAGATACTGCTATAAATAGTATATTAGAACATATGATGTAGCCCACACCATTTAGCGAGACGGAACTTTCGGTGTATAAATCACTATTTCTTGATTACTGTGTCCTTGGCGGGAATGCCTGATGTAATAAAGGGATATATTAAGACAGGCACTTTTTCGCAGTCGCTTGAGATTCAAGGACAGATTAGACTGGACTATGAGGAGGATGTGAGAAAATATGCTGAAGGACTAGATAAAGCAAAGATTATAAGCGTATACAGAAGTATTCCGGCACAGCTTGCAAGAAAAATAAGAAATTTCAATTTAGTATAATTGATAAGAAAGCAAGGTCGAGGGAATATACAGGATGTATAGAATGGCTTATTGATGCAGGTGTAGTTACAGAGTGTAACTGCTTAAATTATCCCTGAATTGCCCTCTAAAGGGAAATGTAGACAACAGTGAGGCAGTTATATTATCCGATACAGGCTTGTTGATTTCGCTCTTGATGAAGAGGCACAGGAGGATTTGAGGGTAAATAAGAATCTTGGAGTATATAAAGGGGCGCTTTATGAGAACTTTGTTGCAGAAGCCTTTGTAAAGCAGGGACTAGGGATTGTTCTACTACAAGAAAGATACATTCTACATTGGAAGAGGATTTTTTTGTAAGGTCAAAAAATGAACTAATTCCAGTTGAGGTTAAATCCAATAATGACAGTTCAAAACTCCTAACTGCCTTAATAAAAATGATAGGGTACGCAGACATAAAACACGGCATTAAACTGGGAGATTTCAATGGGGGGTTGCCAACAATATATACATATTTCGTATTTTGTGCATTTATGTTAAAAAGCATATCTTCAGAAATGGGATTAACTGGAAATACGATAAAATAAAAGGGGTAATAAAATGGAGAATAAACTGCAGCATTGCCACCAATGTGGCAGAGAAATATACTTTGACGGAATCTGTGTTAGTTGCAGGGCTGAAAACAAGAAGAATGAAATATTGGCTCTTAATGAAGATGAAATAGCGGCTAAAATAGATGAGATCTGTAAAGAGATAGAAACTACGAAAAAGTTGGATGAAAGTTATGAAATCTTTATAAAACTGTTGGATTATAGGGATATAAATACTGCCAAGATAGCAGAAACAGCATTTAAGAACGAGGTTTTCTATCCTCAAGAAATATATAAGGATGCACCAAAAGAAGTAGTTAAGTCTATGTTAGAGTTTATAAAGAAAGATGATATACAGTCAGGGCTTGCAGAAGAATTACTTCTTTGTCTCGCAACAGCAGGTGGAGAAGAGGTTTTCAAGACATTTTTAGAGCTTGAAAGACATCCGAGAAAATGGAGACAGAAGTTATATGTAAATCCATCCTTTTATGCCACCTATGGCGGTTGGATCTATGACAAAGAGGGGAATTACCTTGAAACCAATTTTTAATAAATGCTATCCTATGATTAAGGGAAATTTGGAAGAGAAAAAAGAAAAGCCCTGTAAAAATCGGTGTTAAGACTGATGAAAAATGCCCCTAAATGTGGCTGTGCTATTGTAAATCTGATGGAGATTGACGGCAGGGATGAAAGGCTTGATTTTATTGGGATTGATGGCGTTATCAAGGCAAAATGCTGTCCTAACTGCTTACATTTTCAGAGGGAGACTATTGCAGATATACCGTAAATGGTGAGAGTGAGGCTATAGTCGGAGAAGATACTGGTAGAAGAGGATTATCTAGGTGAAAGCGGTATAGAGGAACTGACCTCCAATACCTTTGTTTTGGGTGATAAACCTGTTCCGCTTAGATTTGCGGCTGATTGGGAAGGCGGTTCTTCTGTAGGTGGCTTTGCGGCTTGGATACAGGACTGTGAGATAAAGATGTGCCCTGACTGTGGCAAGCCTATGAAGTATCTTGCTCAGATACAATGGGATACAGTACTTGATGGAATGGAGGGTAATGCTTACATTGAAATATGAAGGACTGCAAGACAATGGTTATGCTGCATCAACAGACCTAAGAGATTTTCATAGTTGACGCATTAAACAATGTATTTAAGTTCTGTGGAAGATTACCTGAAAATATCGATGTATCTATGGAGTCACAACTGGCTAGGGAGGAAAAATATGGGGATAAAATAATTATCGGTAACAAAGAGTTTGTTTTAGATGAGATTGGATATTATATTGGCAAGATGAATGTATGGGAAAAAAAGAAACAGATATTTTTCTGGAGATAAAAAGCTAATGAGAAAAGATGTAGACGATATCGTTTTTGAAAAATTAACTGGCTAAATAAAAACAAAAAGTAAGATAATAGATACATTTATGGAAGAAAAATGACTATTTTATAGAAAAATATTAATGATATGATTAAAAGTGGTGATTTTGCCACAGACAGAGAGAGATTACAGAGAAAGATTTTATCGAATCACTTTTTGTAAATAATGTTACAATTTATGTAAAAAGGAAGTGAAACAGATTTTATGTTGGATTTAGATGCTGCTCTGGATTATTTAATGGGACATCTGGCCTGAAATGGAGGTAGATAGTGAATATGGAGTTGAATGGGGGGAAATGAACGGATAACAATGGTATGATTTTTAACTTTTATTCGGAGGAAAAATAATGAATGATAAGAAATTCGATAAAATTATTAAAAAGGCTAAAAAGAAGATTCAAGGAACAAAAGCTATACAGAGAGGCATACCACCTATTTTTCAGGTAAGCCCCAAGCACAAATCCTATTATAGGACAGGCACCTGGTAAGAAGGTGCAGAGGAGAGCCTTATCCCTTTAATGACAAGTCAGGTGAAAACTAGTGCAGTGGATGGGCATAGACAGAGATACATTTTATTCTGAGAAAATCGCAATCCTGCCTATGGACTTTTTACTATCCGGGAAAAGGAAAGACCGGAGATCTGCCACCTAGAAGCTTTTATAGCTAAGGAATATCATAAGGATATACTTGACCCTCATGCCGGATATAAAGCTTACCATTCTAATCGGTTCATACTCAATGAGTATTACCTCAAAGGAATGAAGGAGAACCTTACAGAGACAGTGAGAAGCTATAAAGAATACCTTCCTAAGTATTTTCCTATAGTCCATCCAAGTCCGCTTAACTTTCGCTGGCAGAAAGCAAACCCTTGGTTTGAGGGAGAGGTCGTGCCGGTACTTAGGGACATGGTGGGGAAAATTTGTAAGGGAGAGTAATAGTTTTAAGATTAACAACGAAATAGAAAGGAGAAAATCATGTTATTCATATACTATCCAAAATGCTCCACCTGTATCAAAGCTAAGAAATGGCTTGATGAGAAGGGAGTAAAATACACTGAGCGTCATTGTGGAGGAGAATCCATCATCTGAAGAGTTAAAGGAGTGGTGGGAGAAAAGCGGTCTTCTCTCAAGCAGTTCTTTAACACCAGCGGAATGCTCTACAAGGAAATGCAGTTAAAGGACAAACTTCAGAGAATGAGTGAAGAGGAACAGCTTAAACTGCTATCTACAAATGGAATGCTTGTAAAGCGTCCTATCGTAGTAAAAGGAAAGACTATGCTCGTAGGCTTTAAGGAAGAAGACTGGAGTGAAAAATTAGTTAAGTAAGACTTTTTAACATAGTTAGCAACAGTTTGCCTATATCAAAAAGTTCGCTTTCGTATAAGTAAACTTTGCTAACTATTATACTTAGTAAAAGGATGAATTATGTCAAAACATGAAGAAAAACCAATGTAATGAGAGTATTGATAGCAAGAAGGTGAAGTATACAAGCCATCACTGTATAGATACACCTACTACCAATGAGTGTCGAGGTGGCTAAGATACTGGGACAAAAATCCCTGCTGATGTGTCGAAAACCCTTGTAACTACCTCCAAATCAGGAACAAATTATGTCTTTGTCATCCCTGTAGTAAGGAACTTGACCTTAAAAAGGCGGCTAAGGTGACAGGGGAGAAAAGCACTGAATGCTTAAAATCAAAGGGAGCTTCTGCCTTTAACGGGCTATGTACACGGAGGCTGTTCTCCATAGGTATGAAGAAGCCTTTCAAAACCTTTATAGATAAAAAGTGCAGATGAGAGAGAGAGGATTATCTTCAGTGCGGGAAAAATAGGCTATCGGGTAGAGCTTACGCTCTCTGAACTCTCCAAAAGTACAGAGCTACACTGGAAGATCTGACTGTCTGATTTGTCTGCAAGCTATTGACATAAAATACAGGATTGTATACAATGACATATGTAGTTTTTGATATACCGTATTTTTCTATTTAAATGTTGAATAGGGTCATGAGCATTGTATTTTTGTATGTGCATGGGAGGCTAGGAGTTAAAATGGACAATATTGACAATTCTTATGAACTTGCGGATAATTATTCTTTAAGGGGAAGAGTCTTTTGGAAAGCTCAGGAGGATATGCCTTCTTGGAAAATACAAAGATATGGAAGAACTTAAAGAAGTAGTTATGAGGCAAGGAATTAGGTGTAAGCAGAACTCCTGCAAGAGGGCTTTAAGACAGCTTGAACTGGAAGGACTTGTTACTATTATTCCTAATCAAAGAGTCTATGTAACAGGATTTCAGACAAGGATGTCAATGATATATTTTATGATAAGGTCTTATCTTGAAGGGGCTCTAGCGGCCGGGCTCTGTGAGAATATAACCGAGACACAGCTTGAGGAAATGGAAGAGTCAGTATTTTTAGCAGAATTTCCAGTGAAAAGGCATTTTGAACAGGTAGTTGAACTAAGATAATAAATTTCATAAAAATACTATACCATGCCTGTGGAAGCAGGGTTTTATCCAAACTTCTCGGTTGATTATCATCACTATGCACAGAAGGTTAGGAAGGTCAATCTTTCGAGGAAAGCAGGGCTAAAACATTCTATCTTGAGAACATAAGAGGATAGTTGAGGCAATAGAGATAAAAATGCAAAGGCTGCTGAAGAATATGCATGACCATATAATGGAGTCGATTAAAAGGATGCATGATGTGGAAGCAGATGTGGAATAAAGTAGAGGCTGTAAAAGAAAGTGGATTTTCTTTTATAGCTCTCATTTGGTATCTTATAAAACTACGGCAGTGTTTTTCTTTCAGTGTACTTGCTGTTAATGCTAAGTATATCATTTTTGTTTTTGTATATCGCTGTGCCGATTACCACAGTCATCGGAACTGTACATTATTAACCCTATGCTTCCCGCCACGTTTGCCCTTACTTATCTCGGTGGCGATAGAATCCAGATTGATTATTTCTATAAACCTTATCTTGTATACAATGAATAATATAATTAAAATGCAGGGTAGCGTCGACATAAGCAAGAATCAAGAGTGTTTGACATAGAGCCCATCATATCTTTTCCATGTTCATACCGGATATTATCATATTTTTCCGGCAATATTTTTATCTAGCTACTTATCTCATAAAGGGCTGAGGCTATGGAAATGGCTACATCCATGAGTAGCTCTATAGCACCTATCAAAATGGTTCCAAAGAGTATTCCCTTATAATCCAGATTCCTAAACTGCGGTATGTAGGCAAGACTTATGGAACTGTCATCTGCAAGCCCTGTAAGATGGGCAAAGTTACCAAAGACGAAGGCTAAAATGCCTCGAAATTATTACTCCTAAAGAAGGTGCCGATTATGGCAACTAAAGTTTTGATATTCCGTCCGCTTATGATAACCAGGGTTATTATAACTACCGGTATGGAGATTCCAAGCGAGGCAAGGATGGGATTTACGCCTCTGATTATAAGCGGTATGTATCCAAAGAATATCATAGCTACCGCAATAACAGAGAAAGCAGAGTTTTAAGTCCGTTAAAGCCACCCTATAATTAAAAAGCAGAACTACAAAAAGACTGACAATAAGATAGACTTGGGTATCTCTAACCTTTTCCTGTATCTTTACTGTTTCTAATGTTCCGCTGCTGCCCTCGGTTGCTCTGATCAGAAGTTTATCTCCCGGCTCTGAAAATATAATAGCCCGGCATTATTCTTCTATTGTATGCCGTATGGTAAGCGATTTCACTCTTGTGGTTTCCGTCAAGTATTTCACCTTAAAGATGCTGGTATCTTATATCGGCCTCCAGTGATACATTTTCGTTTCTCGTTCGATGTCGTCATACTCAATTTCAAGTACCTTAGCCTTTGAAATGATATAATCAGTATCCTCCATTGCCTCAGAATAATGCCTTCTCATATCTTTATCCGATGAAAGTTCATCTGAGTAAAGCCTTAGCAGATACAAACAATCCAAAAAGACAAATTGAGTAAAAATATAAATATACTAAGGTACAAAACTTTTCTCATATACCAAACCGTAAACTGCATTGAAATAATGCTATTATAAGATATCAGAGTAAGAAGAAAACTCAAGCATGAAAAAGAATTCTGCATATATATATATAATTTATAATTTTTGATATCCAAATAGGACATGGGTGTATTGAAATAACTCATGAAAACCCAAGTAAAATTGACTAAGGTATAAATTGAAATTACCCCACGAGGTTTACAATGAAAATGAAAGAAAACTACTGTCACTGGCACTTGCAGGAGTTTATGGTCTGTACAAAAGCACAACTGTTGTGATAGTTTGCAAATGGTCACAAGCAGGAAATGAAGCTTAGAGAGGCTAACCTATTTACTGATACGGTAAAGGGAAGTGAAAACGGCACAATTTCAAGAGGAGGAAAGTTGTTTTGTGTTAAATGCACTTGGATATAAGGATGATGTGAATACTGAGGAAGACTATGTAAAACTCAATCCTTTTAATGATGCATCTGCAGCCTATAAGGGTTACCTGGGGTCTGGCATATGATTTGGGACTTGTACAAAAAGGCTGACAGATCTATGAAAATGATACAGCTAAGGAGAATTATCTGTTAGCATGGATATTAAGGGCATTGAACTATAAGGATGCCTTTACTGATACTGAGAATCTTGCGGTTAAAACAGAAACTTGTTGACGAAAGCGACATGTTGAAGATGATGTAACGAAGGACGAGGCTGTGGAGATTATCTTAAACAGCTTGAATGCAGAACTTGGAGATGGAACTAAGACCAAATTCGGTGAATATCTTGTAAAAGCGGAATTATTTCTGAGGATAAGCTTGCTCACTTGGAGTAAAGGCTGCCACAAGGATGAGGAAGACATCCACATCATTTATTTCCATGACTTGATGCATAATGGTCACAGAAGAAATTACAGGCAAAAAGCGCAACTATGGGCATGGCTAAGATGGTAGGCTATGTAAATGAATTTAAGGCTGCATCATCCTAATAGCTGGGGCTAGTGCTTTCTGGTGGTGATAACTATCGGGTACTGTCGACTCCAACCCACTGCAAGCCTGTAACCACTATGATGAAGGGTATGAATACCTTTAGCCTGCAGGAAACCACGAGTTTGACTGGGGACACGAGAAGATAAAAGGGTTGGGCAAAGGATGGAAGCTTTTAAGTATCTTGCATCCAATATATAAGTACAGAAAGACAAATAAGTCTGTAGAGCATGCTTTACCCACATGATACTATCAGGATAAAAGATTGGTAGTATTGGTCTTGCACATCCTGATACACCATCCATCCAGCTGAAAGGAAATGTCAGGAATTAGAGATCCTGTTAAGTCTGCAAATGAATGGGTGAAATATCTTAAGTCAGAAAGGCAAAAGAGGGCAAGCCTGATGTTATCATTGTCTGCCACACATTGACTCAGACCAGAATTTTGACACAAATGAAATTACAGGTAATGCAAACCAAGCTTGCAAATGAGGTAAAAGGTCTTAATCTTGTGCTTTTTCTGCACATTCTCACAGAAGTGTAAACTGGCAAGGTGAACAATGCCCTGCCTTTCAGGCTTACTGCTATGGACTGCAGTATGGACATATCCTTTAGATGTAGATGAAGGTAACATCAAAAGAAGGTAAAAGTGAGCGTTAAGGCTGAGAATGATAAGAAAAAGAGCAAAGCTACTAAATAAAGATTGTGAAAAGACAGCTTACAAAGTTAAAGACATTGCACAGAGCTTTTATGATGCAAGCATTATAAAGGATAAGATAAACTCAAGTCTTGCTAAGGCTGATGAGTTCTACACTAAAGCTTCAGGCTGAAATAGTGGATGAGAAGAATATGGCTAGGAGAGAGCAACTGAGGCATATACACACAACAGAAGCGACAAAGAAGTGTAACCCTGCTTGGAAAGATGGGCTTGTGAGGTTATGGCGGATGAAGCTAAGGCTGAGATTGCTATACAGAATGGCGGCGGCTTTAGACGTAGTTCTTGAAAAAGGGTAAGATTACAATGGAGACTTATAATGAGATTATGCCATTTGACAACCACCTTACATCTATGGACTTAAAGGGTAAGGATATCAAGAAGGCTATTGACCACGGTATGAGATGCTCAGCACAACAGATGGTGCTTTCAGCGGTCTTATAGTTGAATATGATGGAACTAAGCCTTGATGGGAAGTAAGATAACCGAGATTACACTTTCAGACGGTACCCGCTTGAAGATGAGAGACTCGCAGAGTGGTAACCAATGACTTTGGTGTTTGGCGGTGGAGATGTTACAGATCAGTGGTGCATCCAATGACATGACTATTCCAATCAGAGATGTACTTGTGTTCGCAACGAGAAGGCTAAGACTATTACGCTAAGAAGGTGGACATATCAGGATATATCCAAATAAAACTGAATAGAATTATATTTAGCCAAGCCGCTATGGACCATGCTCCATAGCGGCTTTATGCTGCTAATATAGTAGAAAGCAATTTGTATTGCATAAAAGTAATTTCGTAAAATTATGTAAACATGCCAAGACAAATTATTAAAAGGTGCTATTATCTTTCTGTGATATAAGAAACAAAAGTCAGAAATAAAGATGCGTTACAGATCAGAAGCATTAGCTAGATGGAGATGGATGATTCGCAGAGAGAGCATAGGCAGCCTGAGTGCGATGGATGATGTGTTGAATATACACAGGTTGGCTTTACGAGAGGAAATACCAACCTCTGTTCCAATCTATTAAACCAGATATTAGCAGAGAATGTTAATTGGTATATAACCTGAAACAGAGGATGGAGAGATATATTACTCGCCAACTTGAAGGTATACTTTCGGAGAGCTGTTACCAGATACTCTGAAAGATCCTCTCTGATTCTAGGCGTGTCAGTTTTAAGAAGTCCAGAGCAAGAGTAGCAAAGTACCGCCCCATGGTAAATTACACAATTGAACTTTCCTGAGGAACCAGTACATATAGTAGGAAGGCTTACAGGTGCTCTGCTTAGTAACGAGGCAGGTAATTCTCACAGATGCGGTTGGAGGATACAAGATGGATAGACATGGAGAGCGGATATTTTGAGTAAGCTCAGTCGACTGGAGTCTCCGTCTGGACTTTTAGAAAATGCAAAGTATGTAAGAGGCTTTCTTAAGGGCCCGCGATGAAACGAACTCTAGTGAAAATGAAAGTAGCATCGGCTATAGGAGGGCAAAGGACAAAGCGCTTTTCCTGACAAATGTATTGAGAATATAATTATTGAACACTTAATGGATGAAGTTAATTAATAGAAAATGATTCACACCTTTAAGGAGGAATACCTAAAAGCGGTGTGTGACAGGGAGGAAGTAAGGAGGCAATCATGAACACTTCAAAACTTACGGCCATTAAACTGTGGAGGCCTCTTGAAACCGCGAGAAACTTGGCGATGAATAACTACAATTTTACATAGAAGAGACAAGATAGTTTTACTCTGTCTCCAAGCTACAGGAGAGTCGGGGCTTAGTAGGTGAGCTTATGACATTCGATGGGCAAGCTCACTCTCAATCTTGAAGCAGTAAACAAGACATATAATTGATGGCATTACCCACGTAACAGGTAAGATGTAACAGTAAAACATATATTTCAAATGAGACAAATGCAGTCTTTATGAATAGCTGCAGGCGATGAGTAGAAGGAGTGAATACAACATCCCGTAGAACACATTATGCTGGGTCTTTCAGAAAGCCTGAAAGACAGTAAGCTTTAGGTGGAATGATCGCGAAACATTTAATATTACAGAGAAGCGAGTTTTATAAAGGACAACAGGGATGTGGCGCACAGAGAGTTGCAGACCAGAACCGGAAGATACATATAATGTTCTGAAAAGGCGGCCAGGATCTGGTAGAACTTGCCAGAAATAGATACACAAACTTGACCCTGTCAGCAGTAGGCAGGATGATGAAATCAGAAATGTGATTCAGATTTCTTTCAAGAAAGAGAGATGAACAAACCCAGTGACAAAGCACAGGCAGCCGGAAGTTGGTAAGACTGCTATAGCAGAGGGACTCTGCACCCTAGAAATAGTAGGGAGATGTTCCGCAGGGACCTAAAGACAGAAAAATATTTTCTTGACCCAGGTGCACTTTGTGGCAGGAGCTAAGTACAGAGGTGAGTTCGAAGAGAGTGCTCAAGGCCGCACTTAAATCGGTAGATAAAGAAGTCAGAAGGCGAGATTATCTTATTTGATAGACAGAGCTGCACAGCGCAGCTGGTGCAGGCAAGACAGATGGAGCTATGAGGATGCAGGCAACCGCAGCCAATGCTTGCAAAGAGGAGCCGCGTGTGAAATATAGGTGCTCACTACTCTGGATGAATACAGAGAACACGATTGAGAAAAGATGCCGCTCTTGAGAGAAGATTCCAGCCTGTAATTGTAGATGAGCCAGCAGTTGCAGAGATACAATTCCATACCTAGAGGACTTAGAGAGAGCACGAGCTTTTCCACGGTGTCAGATTCAGATGCTGCTAACAGCCTGCAGCCACCCTCCTTTCTCACATGACATATCTCAGACAGATTCCTTCCTGAGGTGCCAAGGCGACACCTGTAGCAGATGAGGCCCAGCACTTATCAGACCGAGATGGATTCCATGCCTGCTGAGATGGACGACATCAGCAGACAATGCAGCTTGAGATAGAAGAAGCTGCGCTGAGTCTAAGGATGACACGTGATGACAAAGCTAGTCGGTGCCCATCGAGATATAAGAAAAGAACTCAGACCTTCGTGAGAAATTTGAACGAAATGAGCAAAGTGGGAGAATGAAAAAGAACAGCATAGAGAAGGTTCAGAGCCTCGTGAGGAAATCGGCGAGGTAAATGCTCTCATTGAAAAGCTGAGAGAGAGTATGACCTCAATAAGGCTGCAGGCAGAACTGTGAAATACGGGAAGGCCTCCCAACCTTAAGGCTGAGCTTGAAAACAGGAGAAACTTGTTGAGGAGAGCAGCACCTTCAAACACGCCTGCGTGACCAGAGGTTGACATAGCCAGGGAAGAAATTTCAAGAATAGTTTCTGGACGCGACCGGTATCTCCTATCATGCAAGGCTTCTATGCAGGGTAGAAAGTAGAGAAACCCCCAATATGGAGAGGCAGCACCACGAGAGCGCAGGACAGGATGAGAGCTGTAACCAAGGTATCAGAGGCAATGGACCCGTTCATGGTGCAGGTACAAAGTATCCTGACAGTGCCGGGCTGGATCCTCCTCTTCCCAGGCTCACAGGCGTCGGTAAGACAGAAACTGCAGTAAAGCACCTGCACAGTCGCTTTTTGATGAGCGAGAAGAATCTTGTAAGAATAGATATGAGTGAATATGTGGAGAAATATCTGCGAGAGCAGGCAAAGGATTGAGCGCCTCCTGGGACAGGTTGGACATGAAGAAGCGGGCCATGCATTGAGGCAGCCATGAAGAAAGCCATATTCGTGTAGTGCTTTGTACGAGATAGAAAAGGCTCAGCTCGAATGTAATACTCAATGTGCTCTACAGGTGCTTGATGACGGGCGTAACACACCTCGCAGGTGACTGTTGACTTTAAGAAGGCACAATCATTATCCTTACGGCAAACCCTTGGCCCCATGCAGATACTTGACGGCATCCAGGAAAAATGGAGGAAATCTCAAAAAGAAGAGCCATCGACAGCGTAAATAGACCTTCTTAAAGCAAGCTTTTAGGCCTCGAGTTCCTTTAACACAGGTTTGCATTAGAGATTGTATCTACAAGCCCTTGCAGAAGGTGAAAATATCGGGCAAGATAGCTGACCCTTATGCTTAAGGACTTAAAGCACAGGCTTAGTGGAAAAACTCAGCCTTGAAGTGAGTGAAGCTGCCATGATTATATAATTGAAGGGTTATGATCTCAAACTCATGGGTGCAAGGCCTCTTAAGAGGCTCATTCAGTCAGAGGTAGAAACTTTGATTGCTAAAGAAATAATTAAGAAGGACATCTGTTAGTGGAAGCGCACTCAAGGTGGATGAGACTGGCAGGAGACTTACAGTTAGCAGAAGAATATGATATAGAGAAAAGGCAGCTGCATTGTATATGGAATAATATATGAGCAATAATAGGCTGATACAAAGGGCTTCTGTGATAATCTTTTGCCACCACAGAACCTTTTATGCTGTTAATTATTTTGTTGAATTAGTTTCTCTGTCTCCTTGTCAAAATGTATCCTTGTTCTAATATAGTCATCGATCATTTTTATATCATTTCTCTTGAAGTTCCGCTACTACAAGACTGTCAAGAGAGGCTGCTACATTATGTAATCATAGACTCTCGCTATTCCCGATATGGACTTACATGGTTCTTTGTTAAAGTCATCTCGTCCAGAAATTCCACAAAAGAGTTATAGCCCTCCTTTTGAGTCTTCACCGCAAGAAGGCATTTGAAGAGTCTTTGGCATAACTGCAAGCGGCCAGGCGGCCGCAGGGTAATGAAGGTGAAGTTTCTGATTCAGGGGCTGGCATAGGAATAGAGGAAACCTGTAGTTTGAGGGTTTATCAAAAGTGACCTTTGTAACTCATATTTTTCCCAGAGCATGGGATGATATTTTTCAGTGTCAACCCGCTCAGCACATGGCAAGCGGCCTCGCATATTCTCCTCGAAAACTCTGCAAATGGCCCTGATATATAACCAGTGTTTCCCTAGTTTGACAGTGAGTGGCTATATTTAGTATCTGATAGAAATTTCCTCAAATGTTTATATATTTCAAAAGGTGCCGCGTATTTCTTACATGTGTCATGATGAATACCCTATTAACTTTATATTTTGTTAGAGTTGATTTTTAACATACCAAAAATTGTATCATAGCGAGCTGTATAAAGTCCAGTGGTTTAAGGAAAATGCTAGAAATAAGGGATTATCGTTATTTCATAATTAACATAACAAATAATCATAGACATATGTACTAATTGTTTGCTCAGGCTTGACAGTTGCATTTGTGCTGATATACAATCACCTCTGTTCACAGGAGTACAACCATAAAAATTGGTTAATCAGTTACTTTTGTATTTGGTGAATAAAGAAAAAGGGAGGAAAAAGAAATGAAAAAGAAAAAGCTTTTTAAGTGCTCTCTTGCCGGAGTAATGAGCAGTTGCACTTACTGCCTGCTTGGAAGTAACCCTAGCCTACAACAGAAGGAAGTGCGGGCATCAGGCACGTAAGTACCGCATCAGGAAGCGTTACTGCATCGGAAGTACCTCGTCTGAAGGGGCTAAAACCCGTTGATGGCGGACAGATTATTATAGGTGACCAGACACAGTCAAACGGTGATATTTATCCGTATTGGACAAATAATGTATCAGATAACAGTATAGGCTACATTTGGCTATGACACAATTAGTTTGCTGATAAGAATGGTAAGTTTGTAGTAGATCCTCAGGTTGTTAAAGAGAAGATTGACAAAAAATGCGGATGGTACTGTTACCACTACATTTAAGCTGAGAAGACCTCAAGTGGAGCAATGGAGAAGCCATTAAAGCTAAGGATTATGTATTCAGGCTTTCTACTTTTTCATCACCTGCACCTTGTAGAAATGGGTGCGAGATAACACTGAAGGTTCTAAGTTAGTTGGCTTTGCAGATTATAATAGGTGAGACTAAGGTGACTTTGAGGAGTTAGGCTTTTAGGAGACAGCGAATTTCTGTAACAATCACTGCGGATTACCTTCCAAACCATTACCAGATGTCTTGCAGCGGCATAATGAGATATGAAGGATGGTTTCGCTGATTATGATATAAAGGATGATGGTAAAGGGTGCTTACTTTTACAGACTTAGATGCTAAGAAACCAAAGTCAGGCCAATGACCATCAGTATGAATATGACAGCTTACCTCAGCACGCTTATGAAGGACAAGCATGACGAAACATCTAACACTTATACACTTGTAGAATCCTCATCTGAGGTAGTGAGTGAAGTGTAGATGCAGCCGCATATTGACACAGTTATCTATAAGTTCGTTCAGACTTCAGAGACTCAGATGGATGAGCTTTGCAACAGGCAGAGTTGATGTTCTGTAAAGATGGGCGAGGGCTAATAAATTAACTCAGGTATGGATCTTGTGAACAAGGGAAACTATAAGCTATGTAGTTATCCTCGTAACGGTTATGGAAAAATCCAGTTCATCTGCGACAGAGATCACACACAAAAGTGTGAGAGGTTCGCACGCTATAACATCTTTCTGACAGAAATGAGTTTGCTAAAAACACTTTTAAGGCGGACATGGGGTAGTTAATGGTTACTATGATCAGCTCTGTGGATGGTTGAGGAAAGAGAAGACGAACGGTAAGCTTAACCAGTACACTAGCAGATAAGGCAATCACAGAACTTGAAGGCCGGATTTACCCTGGCGGGATGGAAAGCCATATAAGAGCGGACTTCGTTATAAGAAACTTGACGATGGTAAACTTATGCACTCGCAATCAAATGGTAGTTCATCAGAACAACCTGTATCAGACCTCTTGCAACAGCTTGCTAACAGTGATGATCGTAAAGAGAGCGTTATGGAGATTCAAGGACCGTTGTTTACATTTAATGAGCTTATGAAAACTGTGAGCAGTCTAAGCCAAATGATTATAATATGTATAACCTCGGTATGGTTTAATGTATGAGCCTGAGCATTTAAGATTGGCGGACCACAGAACCAAGAACAGAATTTCAGATGAGAAGCTTTTGGGCAGACCTTGCTAGAACTTCAAACCTTGTAGATCCTGCAAACGAGGATGAGTATCTTTGATAAGTTCGTAGCTTTCAGCAGAGATGGAACGAGCTTTCTTCAGATCTTCCACTTTACTCAAATCAGTACTGATTTCTTCTTAACAAGTTAAAGGGTTATGGGGAATCAAAGATGCAATCTGGGATATTACTTCTCAAGCTTGTTTACTGCTGTTTCAGGAATAAATGGCAAATGAGCGGATTATTCGATGACATATCCGTAAATAATTTGTGATAATACAAGAGCCCGGTTCCGTTTGGAATCCGGCTCTGTAATAGGATACAGGTGTTAAATATTGATGCTAAAAATCTTAATAAGCAGTTTCTTAAAAATTTTCTGCTTAAATAAAAACTCTCCGAGGGATGTACTGTGGGTGGAAGACGACTGTAAATTAGCAAATACCGGGTGAGGGCTGTTGTTGAGCCGAAGTTATTTACGGATTATAACTTTTAATGCGGCAGCTTGTTACACATTTGTGTATAGCAGATATAGTCAAAATGAGATACTTTGTGCGTCACTACTTGGACAATTGTCTTTATACTGACATATAATGATGACGAGTCAGTCTGTAGCTTATCGATGGAAACACAGGGTTTTAAGTGGCTTTGCATAGATGACAAAATAAGAGGAGGTTCTGAAAATGAAAGAGAAAGCATGGGTGCTCGCTTGCGGGAGTAATGGCGGTTTCACGTACGGCCTGTGGCGGTAGTTCTACTTACAGAATGGAAGTGCAACATCAGGAAGCACAAAGTATGACAAAGCTCTGCTGCATCTGGGAGGTACTGCAAGTACTGCATATCGGGGAAGTGGTTCGGCAGCAAGCCACGCTCGTTAGCGGCGGACGGCTTGTAGAGATGGTACACAGTCAAACGGTGATATTTATCCACTTACTGGTCCAAATAATTCATCTGACCATGCTGCATACAATACGACATTTGGTGCGAGATACGGACGAGGGGTGATAAAGATGGTAAATATGCTTTTAAGCAAAACAGCGGTCAAAGAAAAATGACACTAAGAATGATGATGGATCGATTACCACTACATCTTCAAGCTTCAGGAAGATGTTTTGAAGTGGAGTAACGGTGATCTCTAATCACAGCAAAAGACTATAGTATTTGCTCTTGCCTTCTTCTCAATCGCCTGTGCCTGGTGGAAATGGGGGCCACAGACAATACGGCAGGTTCCTACTATGATGAGTTTTCCTGGAGTTCAACGAAAGGCAAGACAAAAGGTGTTTAAGAGTTGGGCTTTTGACCAAGTGGGTTTGCATTGACCAGCTTAGCAAAGATTATCTGCCTAACTACTATCAGGATGTTTACAGGTGGGCAATGGTATATATGAAGGGTTAAGCTTCCCGAGGGTTAAGGACAGCGATGACAAGGGAGTTTATTTT
>BNJV01001988.1_pt1 | contig 26517 bp, 42 predicted proteins | sample 8540591 | NCBI WGS metagenome assembly BNJV01 (sample SAMD00202457, study PRJDB9452) | human saliva metagenome | host: Homo sapiens | reverse complement strand
TGGTTTACCACATGAGTATGCAGCTTTAACCATGGCATTACCACCTGTTGCAAGGATTGTTGCAATACCTTCGTGGTTCATCAATGCGCTAGTTGCTTCCATAGATGGTTCAGTAATCCACTGTACACAGTTTTCAGGAGCACCTGCTTTAATCGCTGCATCACGAACGATTTGAGCTGCGTGAGCTGATGATTCTTGAGCTGATGGGTGGAATGCAAAGACAATAGGATTACGAGTCTTCAATGAAATCAACGCTTTAAAGATTGCTGTTGAAGTTGGGTTTGTTGTTGGAGTGATACCACAAACAACACCAACTGGTTCAGCGATAAGAGTCAATCCTGTTACATCATCTTCTTCGATAACACCAACTGTTTTAGTGTGGCGCATGTTGTTTACTACGTGCTCACAAGCAAATAGGTTTTTAGTTGCTTTATCTTCAAATACTCCACGTCCTGTTTCTTCAAAGGCATGTAAAGCCAATTCTCCGTGAGCATCAAGTGCTGCAACTGAAGCTTTTGCTACGATATAATCGACTTGATCTTGGTCAAGTTTACGCATTTCTTCAAGGGCAACTAAAGCTTTTTGCACCAAACCATCGACATGCTTTTCAGCAGCGAGTTTCTTTTCCTCTGGTGTTACAGTTTTTTTATCAGCCATATTTTCCTCCATAGCTTTCAAGGATTGTAAGTCCTTTGTTAATTTTTTCACAAGATTATTATAACTCTTTTTTTAAAATTTGTAAACAGTTTCATAGACATTTCACAAACTTTTTTAGTTGTTTGTGAAAATAATTTCAACATACCCTACAGATGCACTTTTTCACCTAATAGTTTGTGAATTATTTTCATAAAAGTTTTTATTTTTCACAAACTTAGTTGTAAAAGCAGTCTTGGAAATCGTTTTTATTTCCATGTAAGCGCTTTTCTGTGTTCTAGAAGAAGACCTCCTTCTAGGAGGAGGTTATTGCTTGTTGAAATAAAGCCTTGTTTGAAGTCCCTTCATAGACTACTTCTTGTTCGGTAGTCAGTTTTCCTTTTCCTTCAGCTTGGCCATTTACAAAAGTCTCCTCATATACCCAGCCTGCTTTAGCTTGTGAGGTACCTTTTACCATTGAAGGCACCATTGCTGAATTCTCCAGTATAGGTATCACCGTTTGAGAAGGTAACAGTGCCCTGACCATTCATCTTACCACGAACTAGGCTCCCAGTCATAAACAATAGCATCCCGTTATCAAGTTTAAGAACGCCCTTGTTTTGGAAGATTTGAGTCAGAAATACGAGACCTGCACAGACAACAATGACGATCACTGTCGCAATTTCTAAACGAGGGACGTGTCAAATAGACACTATATTTTTCATAGAGTTTTCTTTAAATTTTCCATGTTCACTCTCATTTTTCTAAGCGACTTAACCAAGCCTCGACAACCCTGTTGAAAACTCCGTCATAAGTTTCTTCAAAAATCACCTGTATACCAGGGATCTGGAACGCTTTCAGATGCAAAAGGCTGTATCTTGTATTGTTGATCCTGTGAGACATCTGACGCAAATCAGCGAGATTTAGACTCATCCATCCCAATGATATAGTCAAAATACTCAAAATCTTCTTTAGAAATTTGTTGGGAAGTTTTTGAAGTATCATAAGGAACTCCATGACTTTCGAAAGATTCCTTGCGTCCCCTTTGTGGATCGGATTACCATGTTCCCAGGAAGAAGTCGCTCGACTTTGAATCTCATATTTATCGGTCAGGGATTTCATTACAAATTCCGCCATAGGGACTACGGCAAATATTGCCAAGACAGACAAAAGACAACTTTTTCATCATTGTCCTCTCATCTTCATAGAAAAAGGGGTATAAGATTAACCCCGTTTTATTCTTCAATAGCACTGCCTTCTTCGATAACTGCACCTTCAGGTGTGACAGCTTCTTTTGACTGGCAAAACTGTTCTAATTGCACCTAATTCGAAAGTCAAGTATACTCCGTCTACATCAAGTACAATCGTTTTGTTTTCAGTATCAACTTCATCGACTGTACCGTAGAGACCACCGATAGTGATTACTTCGTAGCCTTTTTGAAGTTTGTTGAGGCTCTCCATACGTTTTTCAGCTTGTTTTTTTTGAGAACGTTGCATGAAAGAAACATCAAGCCCAAACATCAAAACAAGCATAATCAAGAAATGTTAAATTCCACCCATTATTTTTCTCCTTTGTAATTCAGATAAAACTACTATATCAAATTTCACTTGTTTTTACAAGATTGCACCTTGATTTTAGGTCAATAAAAAACCAGAGCAAATGCCCTGATTTTTCTTATTTCAAGTTGTTTACAAGTTCTACTAAGTTTTCAACTGTAAATCCATATTCTGCTAAAACTTTTTGGTGCTGGGTGCAGACGCTCCAAAGGTATCAATACCAAGAACTGCTCCATCAAGACCAACGTATTTGATACCAGTTTTGAGTTGCTCCCATTTCGACTGCTACACGGCGACGAACTGCATTTGGTAAGATTTCTTCCTTTGTAGGCTGCATCTTGTGCATCAAAAGACATCTGTAGATGGCATGCTGACTACGCGCACCTTTTGCTACCTTGACTTGCCAATTCTTTTAGCAGCTGCAACAGCAAGATTAACCTCTGAACCAGTCGCAATCAAGATAGTGTCAAAGTCTGCTGCATTTTCATAAACGACGTAAGCACCTTTCGCAACCTTGTCAAAGTCTGTTCCTTCCTCAACAGTCAAGTTTTGACGAGTCAAGACAAGAACAGTTGGTGTTTTCTCACTTTTCACTGCTTGATACCAAGCTGCTTGAGTTTCACGCGCATCTGCTGGACGGAAAAACATTTGAGGTTTGGAATCGCACGAAGACCTGCCAAGTGCTCAATTGGTTCATGAGTTGGCCCATCTTCACCAACTGCGATTGAATCGTGAGTAAAGACATAGGTTACAGGAAGACCTTGTAGAGCTGACAAACGAACTGCTGCTTTAAGGTAGTCTGAGAATACGAAGAAAGTTCCACCATAAACACGAAGTCCACCGTGAAGAGCCATTCCGTTCAAGACAGTACCCATTGCAAATTCACGAACACCAAACTGGATGTTACGATTCAAGCGATTTGCATCATCTTGAAGTCCATCAGTTTTGATGTAAGTCATATTTGAATGAGCAAGGTCAGCTGATCCACCAAGGAAGGTTGGCAATTTAGCAGCCACAACATTCAAGGCATCTTGGCTTGAGTTACGAGTAGCTTGAGAGAAGCCATTTTCTAAAGCTGGGAAGTCTTCTGGAGTCACCTCAACTGGATCGCGTCCTTCGATGATTGCTTCCACTTCTGCAGCAAGTTCTGGGATGAGCTTCTTTATAATCTGCAACTAGTTTTGCCCATGCTTCATATGCTGATGCACCTCGGTCCGCAACATTTTCTTTGAAATCAGCATAAACTTCTGCTGGGATTTCAAATGGTTCGTAGTCCCAACCAAGGGCTTGACGAGTTGCAGCAGTTTCGTCTGCACCAAGAGGAGCACCGTGTACGGCATTAGTTCCTTGTTTGTTTGGGGAACCATATCCAATAACAGTCTTTCACTTCGATCAAAGATGGTTTGCCTGAAGCCTTAGCTTCTTCAATAGCAGCATGAATAGCTTCTAAAGTCTGTTCCATCTTCTACCAAGGCTGTATGCCAACCGTAGGCATTGTAACGATCGCGAACACTTTCTGTGAATGAATCTTTTGTCTCACCATCCAAGTTGATATCATTTGAATCATAAAGAACGACCAACTTGTCTAGTTTTTGCAAGCCTGCATAAGAAGCGGCTTCACTTGAGACACCTTCCATCAAGTCACCATCTCCACAGATAACATATGTGTAGTGGTCAAAGATGTTATAACCTTCGCGGTTGTACTTAGCTGCAAGGAAACGTTCTGCTTGTGCAAAACCTGTCGCAGTCGCAATCCCTTGTCCTAGAGGACCTGTTGTTGCATCAACTCCCTGCTGTATGACCAAATTCTGGGTGACCTGGAGTTTTAGAGCCCCCATTGACGGAAGTTCTTCACTTCATCCATACTCACATCTTCAAAACCAGAAAGGTGAAGAAGGGCATAAAGAAGCATTGACCCGTGACCAGCTGAAAGAATAAAACGGTCGCGGTTAATCCAGTTTGGTTGAGCTGGATTGATACGAAGTTCTTTAGTGAATAGGCTGTAAGCCATCGGTGCAGCTCCCATAACCACCCCTGGGTGACCTGAGTTCGCTTTATTGATAGCGTCAATACCTAGAAAACGAATCGCATTAACAGATAGATTTGACATAGAATTTCCTTTCTCTTTGAGGTGATAGGTCTATCACATATTCTATTTGTACTATTATATGAAAAATTATCCGTATCATGCAACATACGGATAACCTCCAGAAAAATTTTTTTATATTAAAGCAAGGCTTTTGAATTGGATATTTGAGTCTTGTTCGAAAAGCAGTCATCAAAAACCACGTGGGTGATGGTATTCTACTAAGTGTTGGTCTTGAGGATAAGTGTATTTACCACCAACTTCCCAGATAAATGGATGGAAATCGTATTGCAAGCGATCTTTTCTCATTTTCCAAAGTTCTAGGATTTCATTGGTAGAAGCCATGAAGTTAGACCAGATATCATAGTGAACTGGGATAATGACTTTGGCACGTAGATTTTTCTGCCATGCGAAGAAGGTCGATAGAAGTCATTTTATCTTGGATACCTACTGGGTTTTCACCATAGTTATTCAAAGCAACATCAATTTTGAAGTCTTTACCATGTTTTGCAAAGTAGTTAGAGAAGTGAGAATCCGCACCATGATAGATGGTTCCACCTGGTGTTTCAAAGACATAGTTAACAGCCTTTTTGAGCCATTTCTTCATCTGTAACAGCCAACCCAGCAAGTTCACCACCTGTCTCGTCAGCTCCAGTTCACTGGTAGAGTTACCAAGCAAGTACGGTCAAATGATTCTACTGCATGAATCTTCATGTCTTTTTAGTTCGATAGTATCACCTGGTTTCACAACGATGATGCGTTCTTTTGGAACACCCCAGCCTTCCCAGATTCGACCACAATGGTAAGGACCGATAAACTTAACATGCTCTAACTTAGGATTGTTGAGAATCGCTGCAGCTGTGTATGGGTCGATATGGTCACTGTGGAAGTGTGAAACCAAGTAGTAGTCGAGTTCGTTGATAGCAAATGGATCAATAACCATTGGCTGAACACGCAAGTTTGGTTGCAATTTACGAACACCTGCCATATTTGCCATTTGGTGCCCACGAACCATATCTTTCACTTTTTTGGTTGATTTTCCACGGTTTGACCAAAGGTCCATGACAACGTTAGCACCACCTGGTGTCTTAATCCAAGTACCACAGTTGCCTAGCCACCACATGGCAAAGTTGCCTTCAGGAACGACTTCTTCTTCGATTTCTTCGTTCAACCATGTTCCCCACTCTGGGAAAGTAGCTAAAATCCATGATTCTCTTGTAATTTCTTTTACGTTTGGCATTTGAAATCCTCCATATTTTGTTCAAGTATTTATTTCATACTTAGTATAACACCGACCGATATATTAAAAAAGACCAAGAAAAACACAGGCTTTGTGTTCATCATTGGACTGTGATGTTTATGATTCATCTAAAAAAGCTTGGATGACTAATTCTTGGTTGATTAAAAGTTGAATTTCTTCCTGTAATTTTGCTGCAGCGTGTTTATCAGTTATATAGGTAGCAATAATAGTTGAGAGATTATCCTTAAAAGTTCGACCATCTTTTCGAAGGACCTTGTTTTTCATAAAGTCTGTCATGCGTAAAATATCTTCTGCCTCAAGTATAGGATTTACCTTTAGCACTGGGAAGCGACTCTCAAGTTCATCGTTTGTTGTAAGTAGCAAATCAACCTGAGTAATATCCTCCACGCTTTTGAACTGCTCAGTGGTAAAGACTGCCCCTATCTGTTCATTTGGAAGATAGAAGCGACATTGTTTAAGTAAGAGTTTAGAAACCCCCACTCCTTCATCACACACAATATAAATCTTCTTGGTATTGTTTTGAATCGATGGAGTATACTTTAAAAATCCTCCAACATGAATGGTCAGATAGGCAATCTCATCATCTGTCAATCGAATCTGCCAGGCTTCTTCTAGCACTTCTGCACATTTTTTGTAATTACGAAAAGATTCACTATACTTGGAACGAATCTGACGTGTTAAAGGATTTTTTTGAGAAAAATACCATAGTTCTTTTCTGAAATAATAGCGCCTTTACAATGAATCACGAGATTCCTCAACAAAGTCTTCTTTCTGTTCAATCTCCATTCTGGTTTGGGATTCAAAATACCAAATAAACTCTTCTAAAAGCTTTCTCAAATGTTGAAAATCTTTACTTTCTGCATGGATGTCTCGATCTTTTCGATAGGATAACAAAAGAATAGCTAACAGAGATCTATCTAATTCTGAAAACGAGATGCCAAATGTTTCAAACAAGCGTTCTCCTAGTTTCTTAGACACCTGGTATTCTATCCTCTTTCGAATCAATGAAAATTCTTGATCAATTTCTTGATGTTTATCTTGATTTCGAGTAACGGTATCACATCCAAGTAGAAGATAGGGGAGGACCTGTAACATAAAAGTGACTTCGTGATGGTTTATTTTTTTCCCCAAATCCTGCTCAACCAATGGAACCTGTTTTTTGAGAAATTGATTGACCTCATCGGAAAGAAGCATCTCACCGTCTAATCGCTCCTTGATTTTTTCCTCTAAAATAGCAACAAAGGCTGGATTTTCCTCCATAAAGATATGATAGAGAAGGGATTGAAGATACTGGATTTTATTAAGAGGATGTGCATTTAGATAGTAACCGCGAGATTTACTAACTTGAAGCGTTACTTGATACTGCTCCAAGGTTAGCTGGTAACGAATGCTATTTAAATCATTAAGGACTGTATTTCGAGAGACTTCTGTTAATTCCATGAGTTTTTCAAGTGTGATTCTCTCTTTGGAAATACCAATCAGAAGGAGCATCAGCTGCATCCGCTCGTTGGCACTCATGATGTAATCATAAGAATCAACTTCGTCTAATAATTGACGACAAGCTTCTCTTTGTTCCTCGGTTAAGTGAATACCAATTCGAGGCAGACTGATGATATGCAACTTCTCATCATCCAAAGCATCATTGATTTTATCAATGTGATAGTAGATTTTTCTTCGAGATTGAGCTAGATCTTTTGAAATCGTCATAATCGTTTTGGACGTTTCTTGATCCATCAAATATTGAAGCAAGTCACAGCTTGCCTTATCTAGTACCATATTTCATACTCCTCTATTTAGTCAATCGCTTCCAAAAACAACTTTATAATGGTATCACATTCACTAACGCACTTTTGCAATTATCAACAGTAGATCTCTTAACACGGATACTTACAATTACAAAAAGCGAGGCTTGGATCGAAAGGTCCTAGCCTCTTTTCAATTCAATTTCTTATTTCTTTTGACCGTAATAAGCATTTGGTCCATGCTTACGTTGGTAGTGCTTTTTCTAGAATGTACTGAGGAGCAGGTTCAACTCTTGGATTGATTTGTTCTGTAAAGCGATTCATCTTTGATACTTCCTCTAGTACGACAGAGTGATAAACAGCATTCTCTGGATTTTTGCCCCAGGTGAATGGACCGTGATTACGTACAACAATTCCTGGTACTTCAACAGGGTTAAGACCGCGACGTTCAAACTCTTCTACGATAACCAGGCCAGTATCTTTTTCATAGGCCACTTCTACTTCATCCTTGGTCAAACTACGGGCGCAAGGGATTGAACCGTAGAAATAATCTGCATGGGTTGTTCCATAGAAAGGAATATCACGTCCAGCCTGAGCCCAACCAACTGCTTCTGTCGAATGGGTGTGGACCACACTACCAATCTCTGGCCATGCCTTATATAACTGCACATGAGTTGGGAGGTCAGAAGATGGTCTTAAATCTCCTTCTAGAACCTTGCCATCCAGGTCAGTCACCACCATGTTTTCAGGTGTCAATTCGTCATAATCCACACCTGATGGTTTTGATAACAATGACACCTAGTTCGCGATTGACTTCGATACATTGCCCCAGGTAAATTTAACAAGTCCATGTTTTGGGCAATGATTGATTGGCATCACAGACTCGTTTACGCATATCGTTTATTACTTGATTCATCTTACATCAAACCTGCTTTCTTAATTAGTGGATAGAGAAAAGCTTGCGCCTCTTGAATGGCTGCGCGTGTTTCTTCTACAGTTTCACAATTTTCAGACCACATTTCGATTAGGAAAGGTCCATTATAATTGGTTTGTTTTAAAATATCGAAAGCTTCTTCCCATTTGACACAACCTTGCCCAAAAGTTACATCTCGGAACTGGCCCTTTGAACTTTCTGTCACTGCATAAGTATCCTTGAGATGGAGAGCTGCGATGGCATGATGCCCAAGATAAAATTCACTGTAGACATCATTATGCCATGCAGATACATTACCAATATCTGGGTATACAAAGAGGTAGGGAGAGTCAATCTCTTTTTCTACAGCCAAGTATTTTTCGATGCTATTGATGAAAGGATCATCCATAATTTCAATAGCAAGTACCACCTGAGCCTCTTCAGCCCAGTCACAAGCTTTTCTCAAATTTTTGATAAAACGTTGGCGTGTCTGGGGTGACTTTTCCTCATAATAAACGTCGTAACCAGCTAATTGAATAGTACGAACTCCCAAGTCTTGGGCTAATTCAATACATTTTTTCATGAGTTCTAGAGATTTTTCCTCTATAACTGGATCATTTGATCCCAATGGGTAGCGACGATGGCCTGAAAAACAGATAGAAGGAATACGAACACCAGTTTTATAGATTGCTTTGACAACTTCCAAACGCTCGTCCTTGCTCCAGTCCAGTCTTGCTAAACGCTCGTCACGTTCATCAATAGACATCTCGACAAAATCAAAGCCTAACTCCTTGGCAAAATTTAAACGTTCTAGCCAAGTAAAGTGTGTCGGGGTTGCCTTTTCATAAATTCCAATTGGACGTGCCATGGTTTACCCCCAAATTCGTCTGATTTCATCCTTGAAGGCACGCGCTGCTCCTGCTGGATCCGCAGCTTCTGTAATTCCACGACCTGCGATGAAGGTAAAGACATCAACGCCTTCAAATAGTTTGAGAGTATCTACATCTAGACCACCTGTTACAGACACACGGAAGCCCATGTCGATGAGTTTTTTAACCTTATTAAGGTCTTTTTCACCCCAAGTCTCACCAGCAAGAAGTGCATCACGAGATTGGTGATAAATAGCTTGTGAGATACCAGCATCTAGCCAAAGCTGAGCTTGTTCAAAAGTCCAATCGCCATAAAGTTCAATCTGGATTTCGCCTCGGTCTCCACGTTCAGTCTTGATAGCCTTTAGAGCCGCTTCCATAGTAGGGATAGTTGCACAACAGATACAAGTCATCCAATCTGCTCCACGAACCGCATTATTTTTAGCAACTGTTCCACCAGCATCAGCACATTTTGTGTCTGCCACAATAATCTTATCTGGGAAAAGGCTACGCAAGACTTCAACCAGTTCACTTCCAACTTGAAGCAAGCAAACAGTTCCAGCTTCGATAATATCTACTTCCTGACCAACAGAAACAGCTGCTTTAATCGCTCCTTGCAAGTCTGAATGGTCTAATGCAACTTGTAAATTAGGTATTCTTTTTGTCATCTCTTTTTCCTCTTTCTAACTTTCCAAATCTAATCCTTCGAGATAAGGGCTATTCTTAGATTCTTCAATCATCGCCAAGACATCTTCTTTAGTCTGGCAAGCCTGTAAACGTGCGATAGAATCTTCTAATTCAAACAAGGCAATAATCTGTGGAATGGCTACACTTGTGTGAATTTTTGAGCTTGTTGCTGCTAGTGCCAACAAAACTGAAACTTCTTTCCCATCTGAAAATACAACAGGATTTTGTAAGGTGATCAATGAAAAGGCATCTCTTTGCACTCCAGCTTCAGGTCTAGCATGGGGCATAGCCATACCTGGCATTAAGATATAGTAGGGACCATATTCTTCAGTCGATTCAATAATTGCATCGTAATACTCTGGCAAAATTGCTCCACTTTCAATCAAGGGATCTACCGCTACCTTGACTGCTTCTTTCCAATCGTTAGCCTCTAAACCTAGTCGGATCGAGTCATTGTCAATTAAGCTTGTTTTAAATTCATATCTGCCTCCTTTATTTAAAGAGGGAGAAGGACAGAAACGATGATTCTCAGTTTCTATCCAGCCCCCTCCAACCTTTTACTGTAGTGCTTGACTGAGTTTTTCAGTGATTTCTTTATCATCCATCAAATTGTCAAGCCCAATTAACTTCCCATTAGTTCGCCCTTCCAATTCTTGGATCAAATGAAGAGAAGCGATTACGATGTCATATCCTGCTGCTAAACCTTTAGCTTCACCGACACTACATGAATTGACTGTAAAATCTGTTTGATTAAGCTTACGGAGGGCATTTTCAACCTTCATCTTGATAACCATAGATGAACCCATTCCATTTCCACACGCTGCTAATACTTTAACCATTTTATTTTCTCCTTTTCTAGATACTAAGCTTCTTCTTGAACTTCACCGTTGTAATATTTCTCTTTATCTTTTGCTTGGCAAATTGAAGTTGAGGAATAACAAGCAAGAAGAGACACACAAGTACATAACCAACAATACCAAGGTATTTGAAGATGTATCCAAATCCAAGCCATGGGAATTCAAAGTCGATATTTCCATGGTAACCACCGTAAGATGCTAAGTCAAGAAGGGCCACACAGAGAGCTCCTAAAGCAACTTGGAGAACACCTGAGATGAAGGATAGGATAACAGCCGCTTTCCATCCACCGCGTTTATCAGCATAGACCGCAATGGCTGCATTGTCAAAGAACACTGGTACAAATCCTGTAATAATAAGAATCGGATTTTTAAAGACGATGAGCAAGACAATTGTGATCAATTGACCAATCAAACCAAAGGCAAATCCTGACAAGACAGCGTTTGGAGAACCAAATCCATAAGAAGCTGCAACGTCAACCGCTGGGAATGAACCTGGCAACAATTTGTTTGAAATACCTTGGAAGGCGTTTGTCAACTCAGATACGAACATGCGAACACCTTGCATCAAAACGAACAAGTAAACTGAGAAGGTGAAGGCTGTTTGGATAATGTACATAAAGAAATCTTGTTTAGCAGGATTGAATAGAGTTCCTGAAGTAATGACTTCTTTGTTAGACATAATGTCTGGACCCAAGATTAAAAGAATGGCTCCGAAGAATACGAGCATCAAGGTAGCAGATGCAACAACTGTATCGTGGAAGATTGAGAGGAACTTAGGTAATTTAAGATTGTCTAAACTTTCTTCTTTCTTACCAAAGCGTCCTGCTACTTTATCTACAAACCAGATTGCAAATTGCTGTTGGTGACCAATCGCAAATCCGCCACCACCAGTCAAGCGTTGAGTTGCCTCAACAGTCATATTTGAACTAACTGCCCAGTAAAGGCCACAGATGATACCGATAGCTGCTGTACCATAAGCATTGCGCAATTGTGGGACTAATAATAGAACCATAAGAGATACAGTCGCAGCTTGTTGCACCATGATGTGACCAGTAATAAAGAGGGTTCTTACTTTCGTAATCTTGCGTAGAGCTACAAGCAAGATATTCACTCCAAAACCAATCAATAGAGCTGTAGTTGCAGTCCCGACGAAATCTGGAAACTCTGCTGCAATTTTGTTGTTTGCTGCAGCAAGTCCGAAATAAGGGTCAATAACCGCTGCACCAATTTGGAATTTGTAGTTAAGGGCTGCTAAGATCGGACGGAAGGTTGTAACCAAACCACCCGCACCCACATTGAGCAACATATACCCTACTGTTGCTTTAACAAACCCTGAGAAAACGTCGTGGGCAGGTTTTTTCAAAAGTGCGTATCCTATCAACACCAATAAACCTACGAAAAATGCGGGATTCTGCAAAATATTGCTAGAAAACCAATTTAGAACACTTGAAATAACTTCCATAATTGTTCTCCTTTTGAATTGTTTTTGTAGGTTTATTATATACTTTGAAAGCGTAAACAAAAAGACCAAGAATTACACAGCGGACTGTTCACTCTTGGACTGTATGATTTATGATATTTTAATGATTAGCTTAATTTCTCGTAGCTAGATAAAATGGAAGAATTTTATCATAAGATTTCAGTAAATTTTCCACGATATCTTCTTCAGATGAATTTTCTGTCACAGAAACATCTGCTTTAACTAACACTTTTCGAACTTCCTGACTTCTCAACTTCTCACGTAAAGTACGGCGATTTTCTTCGTTCGCCTCCCATCTTTGACTTTGACCATCTGAGTAGGCTAGATAATAAATCCCTTCAACGGTTGGAATTTCTAAAACTTTGGCCTGCTTGCCTAAAGTTTGCTCATCTTTCTTGCGCTCGATGAAACTGACTTCTAGTGAGACTCCAAAATCAGAAGAACTTCCGTACAAACGTAAGGCCATCATAGGTTCTGTCACTTTCCCCTCACGCTGTAGATAAGCCCAGAAGTGTGGTCGCAAGCGCTGCGCTTGGTTCATCCACTGGCTAGTCTGTTGAAGTTGCCATTCTGGATGGCTTGCTTGGAAAGCTTTGGCCAATTCTGTAAAAGCCTTTCGGGCCTCTTGACCTTTGTGGCGCAATTCCAGCATTTTCTCTCGCTCTTCTCCCGCTTTATCTGGATTACGGTACTGCAAACCAGCAAAGTCTAGATAGTTTCTTATCTCATTTAACATCCGTTTAACCTCTTCTAACTAGCAAAAAATCAGGATAAACCTGATTTTACTTACTCTGTATCTACAACGACATAGCGATTTGGCTCGTCACCTTCAGAGTAACTAGTCACGCCATCCATACGTGAAATAATACGATGGATAATCTTACGTTCGCTATTTGACATTGGATCCGTTTGATGACTGCGGCCTTCTTCTAAAACACGAGTCGCCAATTTTTGCGCATAGGTCTGCAAGACTTCTGCACGGTGTTCGACATAATCATTGACATTGATTGTAATGTAGAAGGTTCTTGAATAGCGGTTGTAAAGATAATTTTGAGCTAACAGCTGCAAGGCCTTCAAGACTTTACCATGGTAGCCGATAATGCGACCTGGCTCATTGGTATCAATTTGTAGATTGATGCTACGACGGTTATAGTCATTTGAAATCGTCGCTTCGACATCCATATCATCAATAATCGTCTGAACATAAGTCGTTACCTCCGTAGCTACTTGTTCAATATCAAAGCTCGGTTCCACCTTTAAGCCCAAATCTTCTAATTCTTGACTTTCAGTTTGTTCAGCTCGACTCTCAACAATAGGAGTTTCTACTTCTTCGATGCCGGCTTCTTCAAGCTGTAATTCATTTAAAATCTCAATATGCCCAGTTTCTTCTAAGATGGTGCTAGCATGTTTTTCATTTTTCAAAATTTCAGCCTTGACTTCATCAGAAACCCCTTGGCCTTCTTCTTCAATCTTTTTAATTGCTTCTACAACATGCCCCAAATCAACGGTCGCTTCACTGACTGTTTTAACTGGTTCATTTTGTTCATTGATTTCTTTAGGAACACCCTTAACAGCTTGTTGATTTGCCTTAATGACAGTTGTTTCACTAATGGTTTCAATGTCAACCTGGGCTGGTTTTTTACCAAATAAACCAAAAAATCCATTTTTTTCACGAGAAATGACTTTGATGTGAGCCTTCATTCTTGGAATATCTAATTCTTTCAATCCTTTCTGGATTGCTTCTTCAACAGTTGAACCTGTAAATACTACCATTACCAGATCCCTCCTTATTATTTCATTTTCTGAGCCTTTTTCTTGGCTTTTCTTTTTCTATTTTCCAAATCTTTCTGTGCCTGTACTACAGCCTCGCGCTCTGCGATAATCTTGAATGGATTGTTCAAGAAATAGGTTTGCAAGACTTGATAAGCATTGGACACTGTCCAGTAGAGGGCGACTCCACCTGGCGCATAAACTGCAAAGATAAAAATCAAGACTGGAATCCCATACATCATCGCAGTCGTAGCGCCATTTCGCTCAGACAAGGCTTTATTGGATAACCAAGTACTTAAAAAGGTAAATACTGCCGCTAAAATCGGAAGAATAAGGGTTGTATCCACACCACCAAGGTTAATCCATAAGAAATGACCTGTCTTTAAAAAGTCAACTCTTGATAGAGCTTGGAACAAGGCCAAATAACTGGCATCTGAATCAGAATAGGCCAAAGCGAATCTGACTGTCTGACACCCATTTCTTTAAAGACTTTACGCATTTCCTGCTCTAGCTTGGTTCTACTTTCCATATCACGACCCGGATATTGTTCTCGAAGCGCCTTAATGCGTGGTTGAGCTTCCTGCATTTTTCTAGAAGCCACCATTTGCACTTGAAAGACTGGCAAGAGAACTGTACGAATCAAGACCGTAAAGAGAATAATCCCCACTCCGATACTGATATCAAACGATAAAAAGCGAATAATTTCTGCAAAGAAGTAAACAAATTTACTCCAAAAATCAGCCGAATTGGCTGTAATATCGCTAGTTGTCCCATTAGTCGCACAAGCTGTCATGATCAATAGAGACAGTCCTAGCAAACTAGTCAACTGTAGTTTCTTTTTCACTCCCATTTCCTTCCTGGTAAATCTTTGATAATTTTAATACGTGGAGTAGATTTTTCTCCATCTCTGCGTATCCCAAGGTTTCAACCCCTTTTCGAGCAATGACAACAAAATCGACGTTTTCTTCCAGACTCCCTTTTACATTCTGGATAATATGTCGGATTCGTCGCTTGATTTGATTTCTAGTGACTGCATTCCCCAGTTTTTTGCTAACTGATAGACCTACTCGAAAATGGTTTTTCTGGTTTTCTAGTTGGTAGACAACAAATTTGCGGTTAGCGAAACTTGTTCCCTCCTTGAAAATCGCCTTAAAATCTTTCTCTACACGAAAGCGTTTTTCAAAATTCAACTCCATCTATTAAAACTACTACTATTATACCATAATTTTTCAAAAAAGCCAATCATAGCAAGGTTTTAGCCCATTTTACAGAATGAAAAACTGGTTTTTATCCTTTAAATCATCTTATTTTTTGAACAAATTTACAAATTTGAACATGCTACTTTTCTTTATTTTTCTCTTGAGATAAAAACAAAAAGTCACCCTTTGGAGTGACTTTTGTAGAAGATTATATGAAAAAGTTAGGATTTCTATTAAATAAAGTTAGGGAGGTCTTTATTTAATGATTATAGTATACCTGTCTTTCCTTAAACCCAACTTAAACAGATTCAATTTCTTTTTAATTTTTAAAACTATGGATTGGAGCTGGGATTTGCCCCCCACGTGCAATGAAGTCAACAGACGAGGCACCGTTAACTTTCATGACCGGAGCCGTTCCTAGAAGGCCACCAAATTCAATCATATCGCCTTCTTTTCCTTTTGGAATAATACGTACAGCAGTTGTTTTCATATTGATGACTCCGATAGCAGCTTCATCCGCAATCATTGCTGCAATTGTTTCTGCAGGTGTATCTTCAGGGAATGGCAATCATATCCAAACCAACTGAACAGATAGCCGTCATAGCTTCTAGTTTTTCCAAATTAAGGGAGCCATTTTGCACAGCAGCAATCATTCCCTCGTCCTCAGAAACTGGGATAAAGGCACCAGACAAACCACCGACTTGGTTGCAAGCCATAACTCCGCCCTTCTTAACTTGGTCGTTCAAGAGAGCCAAGGCAGCAGTCGTTCCATGAGTTCCAACTGTTTCCAGTCCCATCTCTTCAAGGACACGGGCTACAGAATCACCCACTGCTGGAGTTGGAGCCAAACTCAGATCGACAATTCCAAAATCAACTCCAAGTCGCTCACTAGCCATTTGACCGACTAATTGACCAATGCGGGTAATCTTGAAGGCTGTCTTTTTAACAGTTTCAGCAACAACATCAAAGCTCTGACCACGAACCTTTTCAAGGCACGTTTAACAACACCTGGACCAGAAACACCGACATTGATGATGACATCTGCTTCACCAACACCATGAAAAGCGCCTGCCATAAAAGATTGTCCTCTACCGCGTTGGCAAATACAACCAATTTAGCCGCCCCCATATCAGATAAAGAAGCTGTTTCCTTGATAATGCGTCCCATATCCGCTACTGCAGTCATATTGATACCCGATTTAGTCGAACCAATATTTACTGATGAACACACCTTATCCGTTTCTGCCAAAGCACGAGGAATGGAGTTGATAAGAATTTCATCACCTTTTTGATAACCCTTTTGTACCAAGGCTGAAAAACCACCAATGAAGTCAACACCAATTTCTTTCGCAGCTTTATCCAGTGCTTTAGCTAAGACTACATAATCCGTCGCATCGGTAGCAGCACCAATCAAGGAAATTGGAGTAACTGATACCCGTTTATTTACGATGGGAATGCCCTAACTCAGCCGCAATTTCATCCCCAACAGCTACTAAATTAGCTGCTTTTGTAGTAATCTTTTCATATACTTTTTGTCTGCAGCACAATTGATATCTGGATCGATACAGTCCAAAAGGGAAATCCCCATGGTAATGGTTCTAATGTCAAAGTTTTGCTCCTCAATCATGGCGATTGTTTCGGTAACTTGTCTAATATCCATAAATACCTCCTAGATATTGTACATAGCATCAAAAATAGCTGCACTTTGAATATTGATTTTGACATTCAAAGTCTGACCAAAAACCTCAAATTCGTTTCTAAGATGTGTAAAATCTTGTTTTTCATCACTAGATACCACAGCCATCATAGTAAAGAATTCGTCCAAGACTGTTTGTGAGATATCATCAATATTTAAGCCTAATTCAGCAATTTTTGTCGCAACACCTGCAACAATTCCAGATTTATCTTTACCAACAACAGTAATAATAGCTTTCATGATTAAACTCCATTTCTAACACAGAACGATATCCATTTTGGACAAAAATAAAATGAAAAAGGAGGATAGAGTAACTAAATCACTTAATAGTGAACAATTATCAAGTTGAAATCCCTAAAAAATCTCTTAGTTGATCTTGTACCAGGCTAATATTTTTTACCAAGTCGCTAGTTTAGAACTTAAAACTGATAATATATTGGCACATAACCTCTTTATAGAATATTTTTGAGAAAAATGAACATTGTCGATTTTCTTTTTCAATAGTATAGCATATTTCTTACTAAAATACTCAAAAACGCCTGCTTACGAAATTGTTCTTTAGTAAAAAACAATTTCGTAAACAAGCGTCTACCTTATCATCTTATGATGAGTGTTCCCGCTAGGACATAAGTCCTAGCGGTAGACCAGAGCTAGACTAAGAGCACAAGACTCCATCATCATAACACTCAACAAAATTGATGATTTTATACTAATTCGATGATCGCCATTGGCGCTGCATCACCACGACGTGGTTCAGTTTTAAGGATACGAGTGTATCCACCGTTACGTTCAGCATAACGAGGTGCGATTTCTGAGAACAATTTTTGAAGTGCTGTAGTAGAAGTGTACTTATCAGTTGCTTCATCATAGTTTTCAGATGCGATTTCATTACGTACGAAAGCAGCTGCTTGACGACGTGCATGCAAATCACCACGTTTACCTAGAGTAATCATTTTTTCAACAGTTTTACGGATTTCTTTAGCACGAGCTTCAGTTGTCACGATTGATTCGTTGATCAAAAGGTCAGTTGTCAAATCGCGAAGCATTGCTTTACGTTGTGAGCTAGTGCGTCCTAGTTTACGGTAAGCCATGTATTCCTCCTTTATTTATCTTTTAATCCAAGACCCAAATCAATGAGTTTGACTTTCACTTCTTCCAAACTCTTGCGTCCAAGATTTCTTACTTTCATCATCTCTGCTTCAGATTTTTCTGTCAAATCATGCACAGTGTTGATACCGGCACGTTTCAAACAGTTGTATGAACGCACAGACAAGTCAAGTTCCTCAATCGTACGTTCCAAAGATACGGTCGTCCGATTCGGTATCAGCTTCTTTCATCACTTCTGCTGACTTAGCAATCTCTGTAAGATTTTGTAAACAAATCAAGGTGCTCTGTCAAAGATACGTGCTGAAAGCCCTAAAAGCATCTTCTGGAATAATTGTTCCCATTTAGTCAAGATTTCAAGGGTTAATTTGTCGAAACCATCATTGCTACCAACGAGCTGGGTTCAACTTGATAGTTGACTTTTTGTAACTGGTGTATAAATAGAATCTACAGCAAGTGTTCCCAACTGGTGCATTATCTTTTTGTTTTCATCAGCGGTACATATCCACGACCACTGTTTAACAGTCATTGTCGCTTTTAGAAGAACCTTCACCGATTGTAAAGAGATAATGATCTGGATTTACAATTTCGATGTCACTATCTGTCAAGATATCTCCAGCAGTACTTTCAGCAGGGACCTTCTACATCAAGTTCAATAATCTTTTCGTCTTTGGACGTAAGATTTTAACTGCAATACCTTTTAACGTTCAGAATGATTTGCATAACGTCTTCACGGACACCCGGAACTGTATCAAATTCGTGCAATACACCTTCAATGTTGATTGATGTGACAGCAGCACCTGGAAGTGAAGCTAGAAGTACACGACGAAGTGAGTTTCCAAGTGTTGTACCATAGCCACGTTCAAGTGGTTCGACTACAAACACGCCATAATCTTTATTTTCATCAATTTTTTTGTTATATTTGGTTTTTCAAACTCAATCATTTGCTATACTCCCTCTTAAACGAAAAAGCTGTGTAAGTGTTGATGATTATACACGGCGACGTTTTTGGAGGACGAGCACCATTGTGTGGTACAGGAGTTACATCGCGGATTGCAGTTACTTCAAGACCAGCAGCAGCAAGTGCACGAATAGCAGACTCACGACCTGAACCAGGACCTTTAACAGTTACTTCAACAGATTTAAGTCCGTGTTCTTGAGCAGCTTTTGCAGCAGCTTCTGATGCCATTTGAGCAGCAAATGGTGTAGATTTACGAGAACCTTTAAATCCAAGTGCACCTGCAGATGACCAAGCGATTGCGTTACCATGCACATCAGTAATCATAACAATTGTGTTGTTAAATGTAGCGTGAATATGAGCAATACCAGATTCGATATTCTTTTTCACACGACGTTTACGTGTTGGTTTAGCCAAGATTTTTACCTCCTTATTTTATTTTATTTTTTCTTACCTGCAATCGCAACAGCTTTACCTTTACGAGTGCGAGCATTGTTTTTAGTGTTTTGTCCACGAACTGGAAGTCCACGACGGTGACGGATACCACGGTATGAACCGATTTCCATCAAGCGTTTGATGTTCAAGTTTACTTCACGACGAAGGTCACCTTCAACTTTGATTGCGTCAACTTCACGACGGATAGCATCTTCTTGATCTGGTGTAAGATCGCGAACACGAATATCTTCAGAAACGCCTGCAGCAGCAAGGATTTTCTTAGATGTTGGAAGTCCGATACCGTACACATAAGTCAATGAAATTACTACACGTTTGTCATTTGGAATGTCAACTCCAGCAATACGAGCCATGTTTTCTCCTTTCTATCTTATCCTTGACGTTGTTTGTGTTTTGGATTTGCTGGGCAAATTACCATAACACGACCATTACGACGAATTACTTTACAGTATTCGCAAATTGGTTTGACCGATGGTCTTACTTTCATTTTTATCCCTCCAAGTTTTTCGATTATTTAAAGCGGTATGTGATACGTCCACGTGTCAAATCGTACGGACTCATCTCCACTGTAACACGATCTCCCGCTAAAATACGAATATAGTTTTTACGAATTTTACCAGAAACTGTTGCTAAAATCTGATGTCCATTTTCAAGTTCAACCGTAAACATAGCATTCGGCATAGTATCAACTACTTTACCTTCTACTTCAATCACATCGTCTTTTGCCACGCAAAAGTACCTCCATAAATTTCGATTCATTCCTCTGAGCACAGAGGTAACAATTATAAGTCAGACTAACTAATTGTATCACTTGTCGTCAAATATTGCAAGTGACTAAAACGTTTTTATTTTAAATTCTCCAAGACCTTTTGGATATCTTTGAAGACGTCGTTGATGTCTTGATTTCCTTCAATATCATGTACCAATCCTTTTGCACGATAATGAGCAAGAATCGGCTCACCTTGAGCAATATTCACATCCAAGCGGCGTTTCACTGTTTCTGGTTTGTCATCTTCACGTTGATAATAATCTTCTTCCTTGTAGTCAGCTGGTGGGTTGAATACTTTATGGTAAGTTTCACCTGTTTCGCGGTGAATAATACGACCACTCAAGCGTTCAAGAAGGCAAGATGGATCCACTTCGATATTGATTACTCCCTCAAGTTCCAAACCAAGATCAACCAAGATTTGATCCAAGGCATAAGCTTGTTCGATCGTGCGAGGAAAACCATCCAAAAGGAATCCTTTTTCCTTAATGTCGTCTTGAGCCAAACGTTCTTTTACAATCCCATTTGTCACATCATCGGGCACCAATTCACCTTTGTCGATGAATGATTTTGCCAATACACCCATTTCAGTTTGGTTAGCCATTGCTGCGCGGAACATATCACCGGTAGAGATATGCGCTACGTGAAACTCTTCCACGATTTCGCTGCTTGGGTCCCCTTACCTGCTCCAGGCAATCCCATAATTAAAAGATTCATGATGAATTCTCCTTATTTTGTTTTTAAATGGAAGCAGGAGCGAATTCCTATTTCCATTTAAAAACAAAATAGAAGGCTGACAAAGTCAACCTTATTCTATTCTGTTGTTGTGTCCATAAATCCGACATACTTACGTTTTAATAAGTAGCCTTCTAATTGTTTCATTCCCTCAATACCTGTTGAAATAATGATTAACAAACTAGTTCCTCCAAGAGCAACTGCGTCTGTCAAACCAAATAAATCTCGAGCCAGGATTGGAATGATGGTAATAAAGCCAAGGAATACTGATCCGACGCTTGCTAAACGACGTAGCAAGCGAGACATAAACTCTTCTGTCCCCTTACCAGGGCGGACGCCTGGGATATAGGCACCACTCTTTTGAAGGTTTTCTGCCGTTTTTTCAGGATTGATCTGAACAAACGTGTAGAAGAAGGTGAAGAGAATGATCAATAAGGCATACATTGCCACACCAGTTGGTGTGTTTGTAGCCAACATGGCTTGAGCTGTTTTCACCCATCCTGCATTGTAACCCATAGCGCTAATCACTTGGAAAATCGCAGCAGGCGCTGCTGTAATCGAACTAGCGAAGATGACAGGAATAACTCCTGCTGGGTTTACTTTCAAAGGAAGGTAAGAACTTGATGGAGCTCCTTGTGCAATCTTTGTATATTGGATTGGAATCTTGTATTGTGCTTGCTCTACAAAGGTTGTAAAGTAAACAATAACCAAGACCGCAAGGATTAATACCCCAACAAAAATGAGGGAATTGGTCATTTGACCAGAACGAACGTTCACAAATGCATTTTCATAGATTTCTTTAATCATCTCAGGAATTGATGACACAATCCCCGCAAAGATAATCATTGAAACACCATTTCCGTATCCTTTATCTGTGATTTGTTCTCCAAGCCAAGTCACAATCATGGAACCGGTCGTCAGAATCGCACCGATTAATAGATAAGTCTTAGTATTTGGAGTTGCGACTAATTTCGCCTGAGACAAGGTGTGGAAGGTAGCTGTAATCCCGATGGATTGAACAAAGGCTAGAACCAAAGAAATATAGCGTGTTGCTTGGTTGAGCTTTCTTCGACCAACTTCCCCTTGTTTGCCCCATTCAACAAACTTAGGTAACAGATCCATTTGCAAAAGTTGCACGACGATCGAAGCTGTGATGTATGGGCTAACCCCTAGAGCGAAAACTGAGAAGTTCCTCATGGCGTTCCCAGAAACCAAACTGAGCATGTTCAAGAAGGACACATCTTGAAGGTTGTTCAGAATTTTCGCATTTACACCAGGCACTGTAATCGTGGTCCCAATGCGGAAAACAAGAATGATGAAGATCGTAAATAAAATCTTCGACCGTACTTGTTTTACCTTAAATGCATCTTTTAATAATTTAAAAAACATAGGTCACCTCACTTAGATGACTTCAACTGAACCACCTTTAGCAGTGATAGCTTCTTCAGCTGATTTAGAGAATTTAGCTGCTTTAACAGTCAACTTCTTAGTCAATTCTCCGTTACCAAGAATTTTGATACCTGATTTTTCAGCTTTTACAATTCCTGATTCTACAAGTACTACTGGAGTTACTTCAGCACCATCTTCAAAGGCGTTCAATTGATCAAGGTTCACAATAGCATATTCTTTAGCGTTGATGTTTGTAAATCCACGTTTTGGAAGACGACGGAACAATGGAGTTTGTCCACCTTCAAAACCAAGACGTACACCGCCACCGCTACGAGCTTTTTGACCTTTTTGACCACGGCCAGAAGTTTTACCATTACCAGATGAAGTACCACGACCAACACGGTTGCGGACTTTACGTGAACCTGTAGCAGGTTGTAATTCATGAAGTTTCATTATTAATTTTCTCCTCTTTTGTAAATTGCTAACGCATGTAATCAGGAAAAGGTGTCCTAACTACAAACTCGCCTATACTTATATTTAGTTTTAGGGGATGAGAACTTCTCATACCCCTGAAAACTTTGTTTCTATTTTAAATAGATTATTTTACTTCTTCAACTGTTACCAAGTGAGATACAGCAGTGATCATACCACGTACCGCTGGGTTATCTTCTTTAATAACAGAGCTGTTCAATTTGCCAAGTCCAAGTGCTACAACAGTTTTACGTTGTGACGGGATGCGTCCGATTGGAGACTTAGTCAAAGTAATTTTAATTTGAGCCATTTGAATCTCCTTTCTTAAGCCAAGTCAGAAACTGAAATACCACGAAGGGCAGCAACTTCATCAGCGCGTTTCAATTGTGCCAAACCGTTAACGGTTGCACGAACGATGTTGATTGGAGTGTTTGATCCAAGTGATTTAGATGTAACATCTGCAATACCTGCCAATTCGACAACGGCACGAACTGCACCACCTGCGGCAACCCCAGCCCCTTCGATAGCTGGTTTCAACAATACACGAGCTCCACCAAATACTGATGTTACTTCGTGTGGAATTGTTGTTCCAACCATAGGAACTTCGATCAAGTTTTTCTTAGCATCTTCAACAGCCTTACGGATTGCTTCTGGAACTTCTTGAGCTTTACCAGTACCAAATCCAACACGGCCATTACGGTCACCAACAACTACAAGAGCTGCAAAACGAAGACGACGTCCACCTTTAACAACTTTTGTTACACGGTTGATGGCAACTACGCGTTCTTCAAGTTCAACTGCATTATCTTTAAATGCCATTTTCTAGTGTCCTCCTATTAGAATTTCAATCCGTTTTCACGAGCTGCATCAGCCAAAGCTTTAACACGTCCGTGATATAGATATCCACCGCGGTCGAACACCACTTCAGAAATACCTTTAGCAACTGCACGTTCAGCAACAAGTTTGCCGACAACAACGGCTTGTTCAGTTTTAGTTCCTTTTGAAACTTCTTTGTCAAGAGTTGAAGCGCTTGCGAGCGTTACACCCGCTACGTCATCAATTACTTGAGCGTAGATGCCTGTATTAGAACGGAATACGTTCAAACGTGGGCGATCAGCAGTTCCAGAGAGTTTTCCGCGAACGCGACGGTGGCGTTTTTGACGGATTTTGTTTTTATCTGGTTTCGAAATCACAATTTTCACCTCTTAATTTTAAAATCATGTGCTAAGCACTGAGTTGGTAAGATGAAGGTTGGTTGAAAAACAACCAAACTACATTATTTACCAGTTTTACCTTCTTTGCGGCGAACGTATTCACCAACATAACGGATCCCTTTACCTTTGTATGGTTCAGGTGAACGAAGGCTACGTACATAAGCAGCTGTTTGACCAACTACTTCTTTTGAAATTCCGCTAACAACAATTGTTGTTGGGTTTGGAAGTTCAAAAGTAATTCCTTCTGGAGCTTCAACTTCGTCTGGGTGTGATTTACCAACAGCCAAAACAAGTTTTGATCCTTGAAGTTGTGCACGGTATCCAACCCCGCGCATTTCAAGTTCTTTCTTGAATCCTTCTGATACACCAGTAACCATGTTGTTCAAAAGGGCACGAGTTGTTCCGTGGATTGTTTTCATTTCTTTTGAATCGTTTGGACGGTGAAGCGTTACTTCAGTACCTTCCACACGGATTTCAATATCTTTTGAGAACGTACGAGTAAGTTCTCCTTTAGGTCCTTTTACAGTTACAACGTTGTCATTGTTAGTGATTTCAACACCAGCAGGCAACACGATAACTTTATTACCAATACGTGACATGTTTTTTATTCTCCTGTTAAATTGTCAGGCCTTTGCGGGCCAGTTTTCACGGGGTTTAAGATACTTATTTAGTTCAAGAGTTAACTGTTTCAGGCTCTCAATGTCTAAAAGTGAATCGAGGCATTGTCTCGCAGACATAACTTTAGGGTTAGGCAAGAGACAATAACGAAGAGTCACAACGAAATTGGGAGCTAAATATTACCAAACGTAAGCGATAACTTCTCCACCAACGTTCTTTTGGCGAGCTTCTTTATCAGTAAGCAAACCTTCAGAAGTTGAAAGGATAGCAATTCCAAGTCCGTTAAGAACTTTTGGAAGATCTTCACGTTTTTTGTAAACACGCAAACCTGGTTTTGATACACGTTTCAAGTTTGTGATAACTTTTTCACCGTTTTGTCCGTATTTCAAGAATACACGGATGATGCCTTGTTTGTCATCTTCGATGAATTCAACGTTTTTTACAAAACCTTCGCGTTTAAGGATTTCAGCAATCCCTTTTTTGATGTTTGATGCAGGTACTTCAAGTACTTCGTGTTTTGCTTGGTTAGCGTTACGAATACGTGTAAGGAAGTCTGCGATTGGGTCAGTCATAACCATTATAATTTCTCCTCTTACTAGTAGTTTGCAAGTTGCACTTGCTAGTTAATACATGATACAGAGAGCGTAACAGCGAGAGCAAAAATAGGCAATTTGATGCAGGAGCGATGCTCCAAAGAAAATTGGTCTTTTTTGCCAAAGCTGTAGCTCGTGTTCAAATTGGCAAGCCCAACTGAACCCGGGCTAAACTCTGTGTGAAAAAGATAAACTTTCCTAGAAACTAAAGTTTCTTCGTCAAGTTTCCTATTTTCACTTGGAGTTTTAACGCCCTTGATATCTTAAATTACCAAGATGCTTTTGTGACACCTGGGATTTGACCTTTGTATGCCAATTCACGGAAGCAAACACGGCAAAGTTTAAACTTGCGGTAAACTGAGTGTGGACGTCCACAACGTTCACAGCGAGTGTATGCTTGAGTAGAGAACTTCGCTGGGCGTTTGTTCTTAGCAATCATAGATTTTTTAGCCATTAGTTTTACCTCCTATATTATTTTGCAAACGGCATACCGAGGCCAGTAAGCAATGCACGTGATTCTTCGTCTGTGTTCGCTGTAGTTACGATTACGATATCCAAACCACGAGTTTTATCAACATCATCAAAGTTGATTTCTGGGAAGATCAATTGTTCTTTCACACCAAGTGTGTAGTTTCCGCGTCCATCAAATGATTTTGTTGGAACACCATGGAAGTCACGTACACGTGGAAGTGAAACTGTTACCAATTTATCCAAGAATTCGTACATACGTTCACCACGAAGGGTAACTTTTGCACCGATCGCAACACCTTCACGAAGACGGAAGCCGGCGATTGATTTTTTAGCCTTAGTGATCAATGGTTTTTGACCTGAGATCAAAGCAAGCTCTTCAGCAGCTTTTTCAAGGTTTTTAGCATTTGATACTGCATCACCAACACCCATGTTCAAAACGATTTTATCAACTTTTGGCACAGCCATAACTGATGAATAGTTGAACTGTTCAGTCAATGATGGTACTACTTCATTAAGGTATTTTTCTTTTAAACGATTAGCCATTATACTTCTCCTTTCCTTCGTGATTAGTCAAGCACTTCGCCTGATTTTTTGTTGTAGCGAACTTTTTTGCCGTCTACAAATTTGTAGCCAACACGTCCAGCAACACCGTTTTTGTCCAAAACTTGAACGTTAGAAGCATGGATTGGAGCTTCTTTTTCAACGATCGCACCTTGAGGGTTTTCGTTATTTGGACGTTGGTGTTTCTTGATGATGTTTACACCTTCTACAACAACTTTATTTACTTTTGGAAGAGCAGTAAGAACAACAGCTTCTACGCCTTTGTCTTTACCAGCGATAACGCGAACTTTGTCGCCTTTTTTTACAAACATTTTATTCTCCTTTTATTCTTACGCCCAATGGGCACCCTGGCTGGTTGGACTGTGTTTGTTTGTTTTCTCTGTGAAAATTAAGCAATCCTTCGTCGGTTTCAGCTACTAACTTAAAAGCAATACA
>BNJV01000700.1_pt1 | contig 26547 bp, 28 predicted proteins | sample 8540591 | NCBI WGS metagenome assembly BNJV01 (sample SAMD00202457, study PRJDB9452) | human saliva metagenome | host: Homo sapiens | reverse complement strand
CTTATCTGTCTGACCCGATTTCATCTGTCCAGCCAACTCTGACTTCGCAGTGTTTGATTTCTGATGAGCATCCAAGTATTCGATAGCTGTCATAATCCAGAACAATCCCCGATTTGTCATCTGCACCACAAGAAGGGTCGTACCGCCGTAAAGTGATCAAGGCTTGACCTTAAGTAGTTATGGAGGTTAGCAAAGTCATTGACTCAGTGAAAAACCAGAATTCCGAGAGCACAAAAGCACCATCATAGTTTTCGACAGACTCCTCAGGGCTGATATTTTCCGAATTGAAACAGCCACCATATGAGAGATAAAGCCAATCTTTCGCGTGAGATCGACCGTTTGCCGAAGCGTCCCGATAAAAAAACCACTTGGAAGGTAGGGACATTCCTAAGTCCAACCTGTCCACTTGCAGTCACATCTTGCAAACTCTGAGAAGCTGTACTAGAGTTGTTGTTGAAGTCCCACCAGAGCGAGTGCTGACTCGACATACAAAAACGTTCTAATAATGTTGCATTCTAATCTGTTTTCCTTTCTAGTTCTGTGCTTTAAACATAGCGCTTGATAGCAGTAGCGACACCATCTTCTTCGTTAGAAGTGGTGACATCAGCCAAAGCTTTGATAGCAGCTGAGCATTGCCCATAGCAACCCAAGACCCGCGTACCAATCATTTCAATATCGTTAACTTTACCACTCATAACTACGACCTCCTGCCTGAACACCCAAGTATCAGACCAGTGCTTGCCTGTCATTTATTTAATTCTTTGGAAGAAGGATCTCGAATAGAATCGACAGAGCGAACAGTGGGAAGCTGGGCTAAACTCATCATAGGTCTCTGAAAAGATACCAATCGCTCTTCTGATCGATAAACACCTTGAAAAATCGGTTGTGCCCTCAAGAATTTAGGCCAAGGACACGGGACTGCAGAAACGATGCTAGCATCCATTTTAGATTACCAGAAGGTTCCCTCAAAAAATGATATAAAAGATCAAATCGAACAAACTTAATTGAGGATGAATCCCGCGTCAACTGATCGGAGATAACCCAAATCTCTTCAGATAAGGCATTATAACCGATGACGTACCCAATCTGATGATTTAACAGCTGTACAACCATTATTAATCACAGAGTAGGGGAGTGATTATTTCTTTGAAGCATCTTCATTGACGCACAATCAGTAGAGGAGGAAGCGACCTGTAAGCAGACAACGACGTGTACACCAGCAGCTCTCAGCATCCAAAGAGCCCGCTTTATTAGCAGGACACGGTAATTGGTTTCATTCGGTGATAAAAGGGTCCCATCTAAACTCACTAAAGTAACCAATCGAATCACAGCTCAATCCTCCTTTAGCTGGAAGAAAGCTAGCAATGACTCTTTCCGATGACCTCGGTTCCTCTTCAAAGGAATAATCTCATCACCGTACTTTATGCTGAGGGAAACGAGACGAATCCCTTGTGCTCACGAGACACGCTTTGATCACAGGGCTCTGCCCATCGTACCTCAAGCAGCATAGATGGCACCAGCAGCACGTGTAGAAAGTTTGCTTGATCAGAGCAGCATCCCTTTGGATATTTAGGTTCCAGCGAGTCTGTAATATGAATCCAAAGTGCTAAATCATAAGCTAGCTGATCAAACCGCCAGCTCAAATCTCCTTTAGAGCCGCCTTTTGACTGCAGCAGTAACTGTCGAAGACCGTACATGGTGTGTATTTCTTCCTCGACACGTTTCCTGTCTTACCCAAAACCAACAAGCGCGATTGGTTTCTAAGAGTGCAAGTGTGAATTCGAAATCTCAACAGCTAAGCTTTATAGGATAAACCTCAATCTCAGAATCCTCCACAGGCATCTGGCTGTCCACACGGAGACCTAGGTCAGAGATGGGGATCAAAGAAACTCAGCAATCTTTTCAAGTTTTCACTGACTGGGAGAGAAGTCCTTTATATACTAGTCAAGGTACTAGTTGGATACAGTAGTAGCATGAGATAAATCGACCTGTTTCTTTATTCTGAACCTTTAATAGTTCTCTATCGGAAATAATGCGCAGCCTCTTTTATCTCGTAGGGCTTGCTCCACTGTCCCTCTCGCCAAGAGCTCACCTCCTTTTTACATTACAATTTATTATAGCGAATTAAACTCGAAAAAGTCATAGAAATCCTTTATTCGATCATTAATTATTTGACTCGAATTTAAAATAGAAACACAATATATTCCTATTAATATATTTTGAAAACTTGATATAGGTACAGGTCGAGAAAGGAAAAGACTCTCATGGAGGCAAAAGTACGATCTCGGACCGTCTCCACAAAGATGCAGCCACTCTGGGATTTGTGCCACCAGGCATTGAAGGATTCGACCCTTGAGAAAGTAATCAGCTCAGATCGATAACCAATCAGCAAGATCTGGGTCACTTTTGCTTTTGTTTACGAAGAGGACCAAACTGGAAATATTTTAGGCTGCGTCGTGCGAAGCCTAAGTGAGAGTATATAGTGATCCGGGTTTAAATGTTTTAGGACTTACTAGCCCCATCTGCTCAAGGACGTGAACTGGTCGGCAATTGATGGAGCGAGTTGAGTTTTGCTCGAACTCATAACTATTCCTTTATTCGTTTGAGTTCCGCCTCTCATCGTAAAGATGCATGTTTTTATGAACATATAGGTTATGGAAGGAAAATCAAAACACAGAAGCGATTTTTGAGAAATACTGGATTAAGATAGGCAAAGGCCCATCTTTTTGTTATAATATACTGAATAGTTTTATAAGGATGAAAAATGAATTTAGAAGAATTAAAAAGAAACGACAAGAGAAGATTCGAACTTCTCGATTATCGCCCATATTGACCACTGAAAAGTCATCCTGGCGGACCGAATCTTAGAAAACTGAGACCGTTTCTAGTCGGGAAATGCAAGCCCAGCTCTGGACAGCATGGATTTGGAACGGGAACGTGATTACCATTGCTTAGTCGCCATCGAGATTGAACTACACGGCAAAGACGGAGAAACCGGCATCTTCCACTCTGATTGACACCCGGGACGGGACTTTACTGAGGAGGCCTCAGCGTCCACTTGCGGCCTGTGAAGCCATTCTGCAGTGGATGCGGCCTGGCGGATCGTGCTTCAGACTCTGGCAAATGCTTTTACCTCGCTTTGGAGCAATGATCGAAATCTTCCAGCTCATTACCAAAATCGACTGAGCAGCTCGCAGATCCAAGAATTCAGACGACATAGGAAGCAGAAGACGCCATTGATCTGATGCTGCAGAGGCAGTCCCAGCTGTGCCAAGCTGGCATCGATTGAGATTTTGGAACAAATCGTCGAGGAAAGTCCAGCCTTGCTCAGATGTTGCGCTCCATTGCAAGCTTCCTGATCTTTGGACCTGCGGTGTCGCGACCCATATCGGAGTTATCCTTCAAGTCTCGCGGTTAATGGCAGGTGAAGCCTGGGTGACACCATCCAGTTGATGAGCAGTGATACGACCTGATGATGGACTGAAGGAGGATTTTACTACAAAAGCGGTTGGTCGATTTCTCAAGCGACAGGAGATGCTGGGTTATACAGCGCATCTAGTCAAGACTGCCAGACACACGTGCTCGGGGGATACTGTAACTTTGGCGTCCAATCCCGCTAGCGAGCCTCTTCCGCGGATACAAACAAAATTGAATCTAAATGGCCTGCAGCTCCTGTATCCAATCGAACTCCAACATAACGCACTGCGCAAGCTTTGGAGAAGTTGCAAATTGAATGACGCCAGTCTTCTTAATTTGAGCCAGAAACATCTCAAGCCCTTTGGTTTTGGTTTCGCCAGGTTTCTGGACCTCTCATATGGACGTTATCCGTTGTTTGCTTGAGCAAGCAGAGTTCACGATTGACTTGATTAAGACAGCGCCAAATCTGTAATCTATAAGGGTTAATTTGGACAGATGGAGCGCTGGATGCAGTCCCAACCTGTCTGAGTTCCCTAGATCCAACCAAGATCAGTTTCTGGATTGAAGAACCCGGCGTCAAAGCGCAAATCATGGTTCCGCAGGAGTTTGTCGAGCTAAGCGCGAATTGGCCTCAACGCAAACGTGGAGATTTTAGTAGACTATGGACCAAGCATCAGATGAAAATCAAGCTACGTGTGATCTCATCAAACCCCACTGGCTGAAATGGTCTCTGGATTTTCTGATGAAATTGAATCCCTACTCGTGGCTATGCAAGCTTTGACCATGAGTTGCCTGAATACCGTCCTTCTAAATCTGGTTAAAAGCCGGATATCCTCTCTACTATGGCGATACCGTCGATGCCTCAGCGCTTTACTCGTCCACAAGGACTTTTGCCTCATGAACGTGGTAAATTGATCGCTGAGAAGCCTTTACAAGACTATCCCTCGCAACAGTCTGAAAGTGCCCATCCAAGCAGCAATCGGTCATAGATCGCTGCACGTACAGATATCAAGGCTCTTCGAAAGAACGTTCTGGCCAAGGTAGGTGGGGATGTCCCATGAAAACGCAAGCTTCTTGAAAACAAAAAGCCGGTAAGAAACGGATGAAAAGTATCGGATCTGTAGAAGTACCACAGGAAGCCTTTCTGTCTGTTCTTTCAATGGATGAGGAGTAAGCTTCTCTGAAATATTCCAACAAATCAAACTGTCTCAGTAGGGCGTGTACTCGGACTAGACAAATAGCGCTTAAATCTTCATTGAACGTGATAAACTAGAGGTATCAAAACTCACTCACAAAGGAGAGGAAAGATGAGTCAAGTTCCTACTAGAAGTGACCGTCCGGTCTTATCAGCTGTTGCTCCTGTAGCTTGTAGCAGACCCAGCAGAGTCTAGAAACCAATATGTCATCTGAATTTGAGTTCCACTGAGGTGGGTAGAGCAAACTTTCTGTATAAAAGACCGCAGCAAAGGTGGAGTCAAAATCATCGGACGATACCAAGAGTTCCGTCGGAAACCAAGCGGGTTGGTTCGGCAGATTATGCGCTAGGTCGATGTCCCAAGCCAAGTGGATAAATTTACAGAGATAGATGGCGGACAGCATTCAATTTTTACAGATGGAAGTGCTTGCGCTATCGTTATGCTATGAATGGGTATACTAAAGAGAAAGCAAATGTTGCGAAGGAGTCTCTAACCCAGAGTTGATTGCGAAACCGAATGTGCTTATTGGAAATGACAATAAAGAAGTAGAGGAAATGTGGAGCAAGATCTACTGTCTCTAGGAAATGAAGCTTTGCAGCCTGGTCAATATTATCCTTTAAATCTGGACAGTACCTCTATTGACTTGGTCTTCCAAGGGATGATAAGGTATACTTGATGTCTTTTGAAGGGATCTCAGAGACCTTGGCTCTGAATTCCATTCCTCACATTGAGGAAAACTTGGAGTTTGATGAAAAAGGTCCAAAAGCCTAAGCTCTTATGGAAGAAGAGCCAATATGTCTGGCTTAGAAAGGGTCTGATAAAGCCGCGAGGCGCCGTAAAGCAGCTACTATGGGAAACTTGAATTTCTTAATCGAAGATCTTGAGGGAGATAGAAATGAATGGTGTCTTCCATTTATTTTAACCTGCCTTTTGTTGAGTGTGGCAATGCTCTATCCATTTAGCAATTAGAAAGTTAGTTTATGTCTCAAGAAATTGACTTAGAAAAATACCACTCAGCTGAAGCGTGGTTCAGCAAAAGCGATGCACCGCAAGGTATTAGCGAATCTGAGAAGCCCCTAGAGATGCATAAAGTATTCATGAGATCCATGATGAAGTCTTTCAAGAAATTGATTGTGGGCAGCCTCAGCCAACTGCGTAAGACCCCAGGGACCTGATTTTCCAAAGAAGCAGATATCGTCGCGCACGCCAAGTGTATTTTCAAGATGAAGCCCAGCTGAGGCGACTCCAAGTCGATGAAGATAGGGAGAAGCTAAATCCATGCCTCTATGCCCTTTCTTGGGTGGCAGGAGAATCTCTGTTCCATCTATTGATGTGCGTCCCAAGGTCAAGTGGAGAATTTCCTGCCAGACCGCAAGAAAATTCCACCTAGATCAAATCCATCTGACTATCAAGAATACCTCACTGCCCAGGAGCTTTATTTATTTTGTAGAAAATTAGTTGATCGTTTGTAATGATATATACATTTTTACTTTTGGACCTAGACTATACCTTATTGGACCTTTGATACAGTAGAGGAAGTAGTCTAATCAACCTCCAAGATCAGTCAAGATATCCAAGCCTTTTAAGGATTACTGGCAAACCCAAGGAACAGGGGCTCTAAAGGATGTCTGATAAAAGAAGATTAGCAAGAAAGACTTGATAAACAGCCTGGTCTGCATATCGCCTCGCTCATTTTGGTAGAGAGGTAGATGGTGGAAGAGATGCACTTTTACGCCACCAGGACTACATTAGTCACTAGGGACAGACTCTCCCAGGAGCAGAAGACTCTGCTAGCCAAGCTCAGTAGAGAGAGGCTACCAACCCCTATGGTGCTACTCAACGTTTACTGCTATTCAGCAAGGGCGCTTTTAAAGCAATCATCCATTATTCCTTATTTCAAAGAAATCTTTTATTTGAACAATTAGGGAACTCAAAAACCGGAAGTGGCCTTTTACGAAAAGATCAGTAACTTGATCCCAGGATTTGCTAAGGAACAAGTTTTCCCATGATTGGGGATTCTTTGACTGCGACATCGCTGAGGCAATGCTGGTGGGGATTGAGCACTGGTCTGCGTAATTCGAATCCTGCAAAAGAAAATACCAGTCCAGCAGTTCCGACCCTATGTTGTTTCTGACTATCATAGAGATACTCGTCTATCCTTAAGAAGATTTATTCCAACTAGCTCTCGGCTAGTTTTTCGTTATTATGATAAATGAATATATTTCAAGACAATACCATCTCAAGCATTAAAATGGTTTCTCATCTGCTTCTTTGCATTCTTCATAGCGGTCACATTCTACTTTTTCTTTCTTCTCTATTGACTGCAAGAAGAAAGAAAATCCAAGAGCAAAATTTCATGGCTTTACCAGAAGGACTGAAGGAGACCAGCATTTTAAAGAGAAGTTGAATCTATGGTCTGTCGACCAAATATGCCTATAGCTACCAAGAAAGAGTTGAGGTAAGACGGTTCAGTTTGATTTTCTCGATGCCTCCCATCCAAAGAAGAAATTGGGAGAAATTATGTGACACGGCGAAGAACTGGCCTGACATTACAACAGTTGGTTAGGTAGCCTGTTCTTCGAAAGAGCCTTACGGGATCTCAAGGATTAAACAATCAGCAAGAGATAAAAAGAGCGATCGCATCAACAGGCCTCGAGGTAGAGATCTCGTCTCCAGTTACCAATACAAACTGATTTTGAAGATCAGTTACAAGAGACTTCATAGCTGCTGAGAAGCTGCCGAAACGGATCTCGAGGGACTCTAACCTTGGATTATGCTACCACCGCCAAATTAAGGGCCTTTTCATCGTTACAGTGACTTTCGCCAAAGAATTTTGAAGGGAAGCCACTTGATGTATCCGGTCTTCCTCCTGAAACTATGTGGATTGAATCGGATCTCCGAAGAGGAAGGATCTATTACTTTTGAGATCGATTAAAAATAATAGTGCCGTCTCGACAGGTCTATAAAAATGGTTATAATAGATCATAGCAACAGCTTGTCTATTTCACCGAAAAATTAAAACATAGAAAAGAGACTTATAAAATGGCAGTTAAAAATTCGTTTGACTCTGTATGGGTTTCTAAGAAAAACCTCACTCACCGTATCAACGTAGCAGATTCATCGTCCACCACGTGATGGACGTTTCATCGAAACAGTTGGAACTGATATCCACTTTGTTGAAGAAAACCGTTACTTTGAAAGAAGACCGAGTCTCTGCATGGTTGGCTGATGAGCTCAACTCTCAGATACAGTTCGCAACATCCTTTCAAAAGAAGCGTCTTAAGAAATTCCACTGATTCTAAATTCTCAAAATAATCAAAAAGTAGGTTGATGTATGGATACGATTGAAAATCTTATTATTGCACAGGAAACCTTTGATCTTGCCAACCGATGCCTTAACACCATCGCAGACCGAAGATACCCGAATTCTGGAGTACCACCTGACCTGATCCTAGCAGGGATGTTGGTCGAGTGATCGGTCGGAAAGGTCGCACCATTTTCAGTGATAAGAACGATGTCTACTCTGTCCCAACTGAAGATACAAAAAGTAAGAATCGTTATTGACTGAGTGAGGGACTCTGTCCGTGTTTTTGCTAAAGGTGAGAAGGAATGAGATTTGAATAGTTAGAGCAACCAGAGGAATACTTCATTTGATCAATACCACCAATTCAGGATAAAGAAGGACTTTTATCAAACGCAGTGGAGAAGTCGCTGAGGTTTTAAAATGGACTCGTCCAGAGAAGTAAGTGCCCAAGATTCAAATGAGGCATTAGTAAAGAGTTGTAGATACATCCATTACACAGTGGCAACTTGAAGCTATCAACCATATCGACCTAACGAAGACTATTTTTGAAAAGACAAGAAGGACTATCACATCAGCATGAACAAGATTTGAAGGCTTTTAGCAAGAAAGTCCATTTTGAGAAAAATCTACTTGAACTGACTAAAATAAAAACTAAGAAATGTTGAGAATTGTTGTTTAGAAGGAGTTATTTTGATATGAACCGATTTTGAAGTAATCACAAAGATTGTTGTCTCTCTGTTACTTATAAAAGGGAAATATACTAGTTTGTTTTAAATGGTGCTGGTTTGATACCGTTATGAAAATTTCCTACCAATCCTTGAAAAACTTCCTTCCTCAATAGGTTACTTAACGATTGATTTTCCGAATACAGGCAGGAGTCCGATTCATAGTCAAACAGGAATTAATTTGGACAATCTTGTTGAAGCAGTATTCGAAATCCTGAAAGGGTTGGAAATTTTCGATTATATACTTTGTGTTCATAGTTTAAGTGGTGTTTTGGCTTTAAAGTTACTGAGTAAACCAATTAAGTGTCAAGCTTTGATAGCAATTGAACCAACAACAAAAAATATAATGTTTGCTGATTTTTCAAAAAATCCTTATCCAGAAATGGAAGAGCAAATGAGGATGATTGAAGAATGTGGTCCGGAAAATTATTTTAAGGGACTAACTCATGCAACATTTGAACCTGAAACTGATAGACTGATTTGGGAATTGATGGAAGAAAAGGTCTTAGAATTGGAAAAGCAAGTTCCTGGATTTCAGATATCAGTAAATATTACCGCTGAAGATTTTGATAGTTTGACCTTAGCAGATAATATTCCTGTTTTCGTATTTTGTCAGGCGTACAGAGAAAAAGAGTACAGAGATTCAGAATATTGGAATTCAAATACGAAACTCATTCTAGGTGGAAACCACCACTATCTACAGTGGTCAGAGTCGGAAAAAATTGCAACTATTATTAGAGACTTGTAGAGATAAACTAATTTAAAGAGGAATGTAAAGAATAAAATGAATTACTTTAATGTTGGGAAAATAGTCAATACCCAAGGCTTACAAGGAGAAATGCGGGTCTTGTCTGTGACAGACTTTGCGGAAGAGCGCTTTAAAAAAGGAGCAGAGTTGGCTCTCTTTGATGAGAAGGATCAGTTTGTCCAAACAGTGACCATTGCTAGCCACCGCAAGCACAAGAACTTCGACATCATCAAGTTTAAGGATATGTACCATATCAATTCCATCGAAAAGTTCAAGGGTTTTAGCCTCAAGGTTGCGGAGGAAGACTTGACGGATTTAGATGAGGGCGAATTTATTACCATGAGATCATTGGCCTTGATGTTTACGAAAATGATCAACTAATCGGTCAGATTAAGGAAATCCTGCAAACCAGGTGCCAATGATGTTTGGGTCGTAAAACGCAAAGGAAAACGTGACCTTCTCTTGCCTTATATCCCACCAGTGGTGCTCAATATCGATATCCCAGGTAATCGGGTGGATGTAGACATCTTAGAAGGGTTAGACGATGAAGATTGATATTTTAACCCTCTTTCCAGAAATGTTTTCGCCTTTGGAGCACTCTATTGTCGGAAAGGCGCGAGAAAAGGGACTTCTCGAGATCAACTACCATAATTTCCGTGAAAACGCAGAGAAAGCCCGTCATGGATGATGAACCTTATGGTGGCGGCCAAGGGATGCTTCTACGAGCGCAGCCCATTTTCGATGCCTTTGATGCTATTGAGAAAAAGAACCCGCGCGTGATCTTACTTGATCCAGCAGGTCGGACCTTTGATCAAAGTTACGCAGAAGAATTAGCTCAAGAAGATGAATTGATCTTTATCTGCGGTCACTATGAGGGCTACGACGAACGGATCAAGACCTTGGTAACAGATGAGATTTCTCTCGGCGATTATGTCTTGACCGGTGGTGAGCTAGCTGCCATGACCATGATTGATGCGACAGTTCGCTTGATTCCAGAGGTGATCGGAAAAGAGTCTAGCCACCAGGATGATAGTTTCTCGTCTGGGCTTCTAGAATATCCTCAATACACTCGGCCCTATGAGTATCGAGGAATGACGGTTCCTGATGTCCTCATGAGTGGCCACCATGAAAATATCCGTCAATGGCGTCTTTATCAGAGTTTGAAAAAGACCTTGGAGCGTCGCCCTGACCTGCTAGAAAACTATGAATTGACAGCTGAAGAAGAGAAGATATTGGAGAAAATTAAACAAGAAGAATAACAGCCTTTGCTGTTTTTCTTTTGCCCTAAAAATAATAAAAAATCTTCCTCATCCTACTAGTTATTGGTAACAAAATGTGGTATTCTAAAGTGGAGAGAGAAGAGATAAGAAAAAGTTTTGGTGGTGTTTGTAATGGGCAAAAAAATAGGAAAAATCAGTCTTTACAACGGGTGTCGCTGCGACAACCCTCTTTTCAGGTTTGGCTGGACATAAGGCGCAAGCAGAGGAGATCGCCCAGAAGGACACTGCTGATCAGCAATAGACGGATGTGATTGGAATGGATACAAGTTTTATGGATATGGATATCTTAAATGAACAGTTGTTAAAAAGCTGAAAAAAAGAGTAGAAGACCAACGTTTGCGCTTGAATCAAGCTCAATCTGAATACAATGTAGCCAAGTCTGGTCTTGAAGCTGCGGAAGCGAACCTGCAAATCACTGAAACAAGGATTCAAGACTCCAATCAAAGCTCCATTGGCAAAACTGAGAATGAAGTTGCAGTTGCTGAAGCAGTTGTTACTTTTAGAAGAAGAGAAGGTACGCCAAGCAACAGAATCTGATCAACAAGTCCGTTCTGCTATAAAGAATCAAGAGAATAAAAATCGCTGCTCAACAATTACTTGTAGATATTGCAGGTAATGAATTGAGAAAAAGCCAAACAACCCATCCAAAATGATGAGACAGTATTAGTGCAGGCACAGCAAAAAGAGGGGCAGGCGCAAAACGAAGTAAAAACTAGCTCAAGCATTAGTGGTTCAACTGACAGAAACTGATGCCAAAGTGCCTCAGGTCTTAAAGCAGGTTTCTAGTGAGATTGCAGGCGCACAGGAGAAAAATTGAGCGATTAGCCCATCAAATTTCCCTAAAAAAAGTAGAGTTAGAACAAGTCCGTGAAGCTGCAATGCTAAGTCCCATCAATCTTCAACAGGCAAGCTATGAGACCTTGCTACAAGAGTGGGCCAATGTTGGTGATCAAGGCGCTGTCGAAGCCTTGTCTCTTTATCGCCGTAGGAGTGAGGAGGACCAGCTGACAGGTGGAAAGGACACTAGATTAGACAATGTCTTAAAAAGCGTTAGAAATTGTTGATGCTGTCAATCAATATCGGCGTCAGGCTGGTTTAGCGGAACTTTTGGTAGCTCCTTATCAGTTACCTGCTAGTCAACTCCAAACAGAGTACTATGTAAACCATCGGTCAGAACAGTCCAACTTCCAGGAGAATGAAAATGTGGCTTGTGGGTATCGGCCTAGAGAAGCTGTTGCCATCTGGTATAGTGAAAAAGACCTCTATCGTCAACTGGCTCATCAATATGGTTTATCGACGGATGAAAGTCAGTTAGATCCTAGACAAATCTCCAGAAAAGTGGAACCGGAGCTATTTGCTAAGGTTGGACACTATGTCCACATGATGGGAAATCAATACAAGGCCATTTCAGTTGCCTATGATCCAGATTTAGAAGTATCTCAAGCAGCTTTCTTTGAAGAAGGAAGCCCGCTTTATACCAGTGAAGAACTGACCAAGTGGATGAGAAAAGTTGCTAATGCAAGGACGACAAAAGCAGATGTGAAGGCTGTAAAAAATACATTGGAGAGTCTAAAGGTTGAAAAGATTAACCAAGAGTCTCGCATCAATATCCTTTCTGGTCATTTATTCGATGTTAAGAATTCTCTTGCAAGTCATGAGCAATTATTGGCGCGTGCACAACGTAATCTAGCTTCAGCGATGAAGAAATGGCAGGCTGCGTCGACAGAAGTCAAGGAAGCGGAAAACTCACTGGCAGTATCACGAGCTCGTATACAAGGTAGTATTAGCCCGAAAGAAAAAGCCTTGAAAAATGTTACTCTAGCATTAGAAGAAGATAAAAAGCAATTAGAAGCTCTACAGAATGCAGCGAAAGAGACTGCATCTAAGCTTGAAGGAGCACATGCCCAACTTCAAATCGCTCAAAAAACAATTAACGCAAGCAAAAAGTCATCTAAAACTGTTTACCAATTCATCTGAATTGATGCTAGATGCGCAAGTTTTGGTCGCTTTCTGCTAAAACTGAGCTTGAGGAGAAAAAAGCACAGTTTGAGGCAGAGTTTGAAACTTTTATGTCTTATCAAAAAGAGGCTAGCGATTTCAGGAGTCGGATAGAGAAGATTAAGTCGAGTGATAATGGAGAAAAATCTGCAGTAGCAGGGGAGGAAGGAGCAACTTATCAGGCTCAGCTTTCAAGATGATTCTAGTCAAACAGAGGATCCGTTAGAAGCTGAAGATGACTTTCAAGAAGATGCAGGAAGAGAAGAAAAAAAGAGAAAAAAGGGATTATCTAAATGGTTCCGAGGACTTGGGTTTAAAAAAGATCAATAGCTGTAAAAGCTGATGAAATCAGCGTAGTAGAGTCGACTCAACCACTGCGTCTTGCTCGATAATCCAAAGACAATTGAGAGGCTAGGACTTTTGTCCCAGCCTCTTTTTTATTCTGTCAGAAATTTACTGCTGAGGTTTTTAGGTATTTTGTTCAAGACTTAAGTAGCGATATGAAAAGAAAGTATAATGGACGATTTTAAAGAAATTGATAGAAAATGAAAGAAAATGATATTTAATGCTTGACTTTGAAAGATAAGAGAGTATAATAGTCCTTGTAATCGTTTCCGAAAGGAGGTAATATGTTAAAATCTGAACGAAAACACATCATTTTAGAAAAGGTTATCAAAGAGCGAATCGTCTCTATTGAGGATTTAGTTCAAGAGTTAAACTCATCAGAATCAACGGTTCGGCGCGATTTGGATGAACTAGAAGCTGAGAATAAACTGAGACGAATTCATGGTGGGGCTGAAAGTCTCCATTCCTTGCAGGAAGAAGAAAGCAATAAAGATAAAGCAATCAAAAACGTTCAAGAAAAATCTGCTATTGCAAAAAAAGCAGCAGAATTGATCAAAGATTTTGAAGTTGTCTTTATCGATGCAGGGACCACCACTGAATTATTGGTTCATGAATTGGCCAATCCAACCGTTACAGTTGTGACAAATTCCATTCACCATGCAGCGAGTTTAGTGGAGAGAGATATTCCGACGGTCATCATCGGCGGGATGGTTAAGACGTCAACCGACGCTAGCATCGGAGGGATGGCCTTGAATCAAATCGGTCAGTTAAGTTTCGATCGAGCTTTTATTGGGATGAATGGCGTCGACCTAGAGTCTTACAGCACTCCGGATCTTGAAGAGGGGGCTGTAAAACGGGCCATTTTAGAGAATGCAAAGAATACTTACATTCTCCTGGACTCGTCAAAACTTGGGCGGACATCTTTTGTAAAGGTAGCTCCGGTGAAGAGAGCAACCATCATTACCAATGCTTCAGATACGGAAATCCTTTCTAAATTAAAAGAAAAAACGGAGGTTATTGAGGTTTGATTTATACAGTTACATTAAATCCAGCGATTGATTACATCGTTCGTATCGATCATGTAGAGACAGGGGCGGTCAACCGGATGGCTTCGGAAGATAAATTCGCCGGTGGTAAGGGAATCAATGTCAGTCGTGTCTTAAAGCGTCTCGATATCGACAACACAGCGACTGGATTTATCGGTGGTTTCACAGGACGCTTCATTGAAGACGTACTGACTAGTGAAGCTATTTCAACCAACTTTGTGACAGTGGACCAAGATACACGGATCAATGTCAAGATCAAGGCCGATGAGGAAACAGAAATCAATGGGAACGGCCCAGAAGTGACGGAAGCTCAGTTGCAAGAATTGCTCAGCATCCTATCCAGCTTAACAGCAGATGATGTAGTAGTCTTTGCAGGGTCTGCTCCATCTTCACTTGGGAATGCGGTTTACAAACAATTGATCGCAGCAACTCGTGCAACAGGTGCGCAAGTGGTGTGTGACTTTGAAGGGCAAACCTTGATTGATTCTTTGGAGTTTAATCCCCAATTGGTCAAACCAAATAACCATGAGTTGGGAGCTATTTTTGGCGTTACCTTGACGGAATTGCCAGAAATTGAACGCTATGCCAAAGAAATCTTGGCCAAAGGAGCGCAAAACGTTATTATATCCATGGCGGGTGATGGTGCTCTTCTGGTAAGTCTAAGTGGTACCTACTTCGCAAAACCCATCAAAGGGCAAGTGAAGAACTCAGTCGGGGCTGGTGATTCCATGGTAGCAGGTTTCACTGGGAAACTCGCAACGACAGGAGATGTCATCGAAGCCTTTAAATGGGGCGTGGCTTGTGGCACAGCGACCACCTTCTCAGATGACTTGGCGACAGCGGACTATATTAAAGAAACTTATGAAAAAGTAGAGGTAGAAAAACTATGAAAATTCAAGACGTTTTAAATAAAAACGTGATGTTGTTTGACCTTCAGGCAACAGATAAAGAGGGCGTGATCAATGAGATGGTCCAATCGCTCGTCGACAATGGTGTGGTGACAGATTTTGACACCTTCAAGGCTGGCATCATGAACCGTGAAGCACAAACTTCAACTGGTTTGGGTGACGGGATAGCTATGCCCCACAGCAAAAACGAAGCTGTCAAAGAAGCAACGGTCTTGTTTGCAAAATCAAACAAAGGTGTGGACTATGCTTCGCTTGATGGCCAACCAACAGATTTGTTCTTCATGATCGCAGCTCCAGAAGGAGCAAACGACACTCACTTGGCAGCCCTTGCTGAATTGTCTAAGTATTTGATGAAACCAGGATTTGCGGACAAACTTCGCCAAGCAAGCACCCCTGATCAAGTCATTGCAGCCTTTGATGCAGAAGAGCAAGAAGCTGCTTTCGAAGAAGCAAAAAAAGCAGAAGCAGTCAAAGAAGCAGCTTCATCTGATAAACCGCTCATTGTTGCCGTTACAGCATGTACAACAGGTATCGCCCACACTTACATGGCAGAAGAAGCCCTCATCAAAAAAGGTGAAGAAATGGGTGTTACAGTACGCGTTGAAACAAACGGTGCATCAGGTGTCGGCAACCGCTTGACAGCTGAAGAAATCGCCAAAGCTGAAGGGGTCATCATTGCTGCAGATAAGGCAGTTGAAACCGCTCGTTTTGATGGCAAAAAATTGATCTCTAAACCAGTCGCAGCTGGTATCCGTCAAACCGAAGAATTGATCCAAACCATCTTGAATGGCAAAGCAGAAGTCTTCCACGCTGAAAATGCTGCACAAGCTAGCGCTAGCCAAGAAAAATTGAGCTTGGGTGGAGCTTTCTACAAACACTTGATGAGTGGGGTTTCTCAAATGCTTCCATTCGTTATCGGTGGTGGGATCTTGATCGCCCTTGCCTTCTTGATCGACCAAATTCTTGGGGTGCCTCAAGATCAATTGTCTCAACTTGGCTCATACCATGAATTAGCAGCTCAATTTAAAACAATCGGTGGTGCAGCCTTTGGCTTCATGCTTCCTGTACTTGCAGGTTACATCGGATTCTCCATCGCTGAAAAACCTGGTTTTGTAGCAGGGTTTATCGCAGGATCTATTGCTAGCTCAGGTTCAGCATTTGGCAACATCGCTTTCGGGGCTGCTAAAGGTGAATTACCAGCAGCTGTATCATCTGGTTTCCTTGGCGCTTTGGTTGGTGGTTTCCTTGCAGGTGGAGTGATTCTGGTCCTTCGTAAAGCTCTTGCAGGTCTTCCACGTTCTCTTGATGGTATCCGTTCCATCCTTCTCTTACCATTGCTTGGTGTTGGTTTGACAGGTTTCTTGATGTTCCTCATCAATATTCCAATGGCTGCCATCAATACTGGTCTTAACAACTTCCTTTCAAGCTTATCAGGTAGCTCAGCTGTTCTTCTTGGACTTCTCGTTGGAGGTATGATGGCTGTCGATATGGGTGGACCAGTCAATAAAGCAGCTTATGTCTTCGCTACAGGCACACTTGCTGAATCTGTTGCTTCAGGTGGTTCTATTGTTATGGCGGCCGTTATGGCAGCTGGTATGGTTCCTCCATTGGCAGTATTTGTAGCAACTGTATTGTTTAAAGATAAATTCACACAAGAAGAACGCGATTCAGGTTTGACAAACATCGTTATGGGTCTTTCCTTCATCACAGAAGGTGCCATTCCTTTCGGCGCTGCTGACCCAGCTCGTGCCATCCCTAGCTTCATTGCAGGTTCAGCATTGACAGGTGCCCTTGTTGGTCTTGCAGGTTTGAAACTTATGGCTCCTCACGGAGGAATCTTCGTTATCGCCCTTACTTCAAATCCACTTCTTTACATCTTGTTCGTATTGATTGGTGCAGTCTTAGTGGTATCTTGTTCGGATTGCTTCGCAAACCTAAAAACTAATCATGACGAAAAAGGCCGGGATTTCCCAGCCTTTTTTTCTTCTTTCTTTGATAGAAAAACAGTGTGAAAAAGACATGGTTCTGCAATAGAATCTTGATTTAATTTATGGTATAATTTTCATAACGCTTATTTTTTTAGGAGAACAAGTATGGATATCCAACGTGAAAAAAAGAATTCGTCAGCCAGTATCATTATGATGCTCGTAACTTTGAATGGGAAAAAGAAAAACGGAACTCCTGAGACAAAAAGTAGACGTCAACTTTCAATTGATTCAACGCGATACAGAGTTAAAGACAACTTCTTTAATCGTTATTTTGACCTATATGATTGTCTTTGATGGCTTTGTTATCAGCGGGACCATTACCCAAATCAACCACATTCACAATCGTTTGGTCAGCGAGCCAAGTGAGTTCAGCAAAGAAGAAGTGGAAGAACTTGCCCGTCCTTGCTTGAATATGCTTAATCGTTTGACCTATGAGGTAACTGAAATCGCCCTTGATTTACCAGGGATTAATTTGGAGTTTTAATGCATGAAATTAGCAGTCATCACAGATTCTTCTGCCTATCTATCAGATGAATCAAGAGGACACGATAATTTATTTGTCCTAGATATTCCAGTTGTCATTGATGGAGTATCTTACGTAGAAGGTAAAAATCTGACAGCAGAAGAGTTCTATCAAAAGATGGAAGCTTCTTCTGAGCTTCCGAAAACGAGCCAACCTAGTATCGCGGAATTAGAAGAACTCTTACCACAACTAGAGGCTAAAGGCTATACCCATGTTTTAGGGATTTTCCTTTCTTCTGGTATTTCTGGTTTCTATCAGAATATCCAGTATATGAAAGATGAATTCCCAAATCTGACCATCGCTTTTCCAGATTCTAAGATTACCAGCGCCCCTCTTGGGTGGATGGCTGAAGAAGCAGTTAAATGGGCTGATGAAGGCCGTTCTTTTGATGAAATTCTAGCCAACATCCAAACCCAAATCGATGGGACTTCTGCCTACATCATGGTCGATGACCTCAACCATTTGGTCAAAGGGGGTCGTCTCTCAAATGGAGCGGCGATTCTAGGGAATCTTCTTAGCATCAAGCCCATTCTCTATTTTAACGAGGAAGGTGTGATAGAGGTATACGAGAAAGTCCGTACCGAGAAAAAAGCCATCAAACGCTTAGCTGAGATTGTCAAAGAAGGAACTGCGGATAAAGACTATCAGATCATTATCATTCACGGGAATGCTCTTGATAAAGCAGAAACGCTTCGTGATATCCTTCATCAAGAAGGTTTTGCTGGTGAGATTCCATTTGCGACTTTTGGCAGTGTCATTGGTACACACTTAGGAAATCACAGCGTTGCTATCAGTTTTGTACCAAAAGTATAAGGAGTAAACATGCCAATTAAAGTAGTGATTGCAGGTTTTAAAGGGAGAATGGGCCAAGCGGCTTATCACATGGTGTTAGAAGACCCCTGAGCTTGAACTAGTTGGCTTGGTTGATCCCCATGCTTCTGAAAAACGAGCTAGCAGGTGTTCCGGTTTTTTTCATGACAAAGAAGGTGTTTTTGTCGCTGGATGCGGATGTGTGGATTGACTTCACCATCCCTAAAGTTGCTTATGAACATACCCGCTTTGCTTTGGAGCATGGATTAGCGCCTGTGGTTGGGACAACTGGATTTACAACAGAAGAAATCACTGACTTGATAGAATTGTCTCGTGAGAAGAATCTTGGAGGCCTCATCGCGCCAAACTTTGCTATTGGAGCAGTCTTGCTCATGCAATTTGCAGCGCAGGCAGCTAAGTATTTCCCGAATGTAGAGATTATCGAGTTGCATCATGATAAGAAAAAGGATGCACCTAGTGGGACTGCTGTGAAGACAGCTGAGCTGATCAGTCAGGTCCGTCAACCACAAGAACAGGGAGCGACAGATGAAGAAGAAAGCCTTCCAGGAGCTCGCGGTGCTAACTACCAAGGCATGCATATCCATTCGGTTCGCTTGCCTGGTCTGGTAGCCCATCAAGAAGTGATTTTCGGTAGTCAAGGAGAAGGATTGACCTTACGCCACGATTCCTACGATCGGGTGTCCTTCATGACAGGGGTTAATCTAGGAGTAAAAGAAGTAGTCAAGCGTCATGAGCTTGTCTATGGTTTAGAACATCTATTATGAGATTAAAAAAACTGCCTTCTGAATTTCAGGAGGCTTTGCCAATATTAGAAAAGATTCGAAAAGCTGGATATGAAGCTTATTTTGTCGGGGGCTCTGTACGGGATGCCATTTTAGGTCGGCCCATCCACGATGTCGATATCGCTTCCTCCTCTTACCCGGAAGAGACCAAGGCTATTTTCGAGCGGACCATTGATGTCGGGATTGAACACGGGACGGTCCTGGTTCTTGAAAATCATCAAGAATATGAAATTACCACCTTTCGAACAGAGGATGTCTACGTCGACTTTCGAAGACCCAGTGCAGTTAATTTTGTCCGTTCCTTAGAAGAAGATCTCAAGCGTCGCGATTTTACCGTCAATGCCTTTGCCTTGAGTGAAGAAGGGGAAATTATTGACCTCTTCGATGGACTGGAAGATTTGGGAAATCGCATCCTAAGAGCTGTTGGTGTGGCGACAGAACGCTTTAACGAAGATGCTCTTCGGATCATGCGTGGTTTTCGCTTTCAGGCCAGTCTTGGGTTTGACCTAGAAGAAGAGACTTTTAAGGCCATGACAGATTGCGCTCCCTTGTTGGAGAAAATTTCTGTTGAACGCGTCTTTATTGAGCTGGATAAGCTCCTCTTAGCTCCTTTTTGGCGCAAGGGATTGGAAGGTGTGATTGCTAGCAAAAGCTATCAGTACCTTCCCCTCTTACAAAATAGCCAATCGTCCCTAGAGAAACTGTTCCAGCTGTCCATGGATTATACCTTTACGAGTTCCGAGCAAGCTTGGGCTGCCTTACTCTTGACCCTAGACGAGAATAAGGTCTCTGCTTTTTTCAAGAAATGGAAAACCTCTCGTGACTTCGCTAAGAAGGTGGAGCAGTTGGTTGAAATCTACCGTTTGCGTGAAAAGGCTAGTTTAAATCGTCGGGATGTCTATCGCTATGATCGTAGCCTTCTCTTGTCAGCGGAAGAACTGCGTCAGGCTCATGGGTTGCCCGTAGATTTCCAAATCATCGAAGAATTGTATGATTCTCTAGCTATTCATGACAAGCACGAAATCGTGGTCAATGGTGGTATGTTGATGAAGGAATACGGCTTAAAACCAGGTCCAGGCCTGGGACAAGTGCTTTCTGCTATCGAATGGGCCATTGTAGATGGCGAATTAGAGAATGACAAACAAGCCATTGGTGATTTTTTGAGCCGCTATCTTGAAGCCAAGAAGGGGGAAGCATGAGCGATTTTATTGTTGAAAAACTAACCAAGTCCGTCGGGGATAAGACGGTCTTTAAAGATATTTCTTTTATCATTCATGAGCTGGATCGGATTGGACTAATCGGGGTCAATGGGACAGGGAAAACGACTCTCTTAGATGTTTTGTCTGGTCGTGCAGGCTATGATGGAGATCGTTCCCCTTTTTCTGCTAAGAATGATTATAAGATTGGTTATCTGACCCAAGAACCTCAATTTGATGATAATAAGACGGTCCTCGATACAGTCTTGTCAGAGGATGTGAAAGAGCTCCAATTGATTCGTCAATATGAGTTGTTGACGAGCCAGTACGATGAGAGCCAGCAAGCGAAACTGGAAAAAGTCATGGCGGAGATGGACTCTCTCAATGCTTGGGAAATCGAAAGCCAAGTCAAAACTGTCCTGACCAAGCTGGGGATTCAAGATTTATCTGCTAAGGTGGGGAGTTTGTCTGGTGGACTGCGGCGCCGTGTCCAGCTAGCACAGGTTCTCTTGGGAGACCATGATTTGTTGCTGTTAGATGAGCCGACAAACCATCTGGATATTGATACCATCGAATGGTTGACCAATTTCTTGAAGAACTCTAAGAAAACTGTACTTTTCATCACCCATGACCGTTATTTCTTGGATAATATTTCAACTCGTATTTTCGAATTGGATCGCGGCGGTCTAATCGAATACCAAGGAAATTATCAGGATTACGTTCGCTTAAAAGCTGAGCAGGACGAACGGGATGCGGCTCTACTTCACAAGAAGCAACAACTCTATAAGCAAGAATTGACCTGGATGCGTCGCCAACCGCAGGCGCGTGCTACTAAGCAACAGGCTCGGATCAATCGTTTCCACGACCTCAAAAAGGACCTATCTCACCAGGCTACAGAAACAGATCTGGAAATGTCCTTTGAAACCAGTCGAATCGGTAAGAAAGTCATTGAATTTCAAGATGTCGATTTCGCCTATGATCAAGGACCGATTCTGCAGCAGTTTAATCTTTTGGTTCAAAACAAAGATCGGATTGGAATTGTGGGAGATAATGGTGTTGGAAAGTCAACCTTGCTCAACCTCATTGCTGGGAAACTTCAACCGACTGCTGGGAAGGTCATTATCGGAGAAACGGTACAGATTGCCTACTTCTCCCAGCAGATTGAAGGCTTGGACGAAAGCAAGCGGATGATCAACTTCCTGCAAGAAGTAGCGGAAGAAGTCAAGACCAGCGCAGGGTCTACATCAATTGCCGAATTGTTGGAGCAATTTCTCTTCCCTCGTTCGACCCACGGCACCTTGATTGAAAAACTTTCTGGTGGTGAGAAGAAACGGCTCTATCTCTTGAAGCTCCTTATTGAAAAACCAAATGTCTTGCTCTTAGACGAGCCGACCAATGATTTGGATATCGCGACCTTGACAGTGTTAGAGAATTTCCTACAAGGATTCGGCGGTCCGGTCATCACGGTTAGTCACGACCGTTATTTCCTAGACAAGGTTGCTTCCAAAAAATTTTAGCTTTTGAAAATGGTGGCATTCGTGAGTTTTTCGGCAACTATACCGACTATCTAGATGAGAAAAAAGTTTGAGCTAGAAATGGTTGCTGAAAGTAGTAAGCCTGAAAAAGAAAAAGGTAGTCAAAAGTCCGAGAAGAAAAAGAAACGGATGAGCTACCAGGAAAAAGCAGGAGTGGGCGACTATTGAGAGTGAGATCGAAGAGATTGAAAACAAGATTGCAAACCATCGAGGCTGAGATGAATGAGAATGGTTCTGACTTTGGTAAGTTGGCCAGTCTCCAACGTCAGATGGATGAAGAAAACGAGATGCTCTTAGCCAAGTACGAACGGTATGAGTACTTGAGTGAGCTGGCAGAAAAACTAAAGGAGGAAGGATGCACCATATTAGTAAATACAGTCTTTTGCTGTCATCATTTTTTTATTTTGTGGCATTGGCTTTGTTCTCTTTGTAAATCCAATCGAAAAAAATTGCCACCTTTTAGTTGGTTGATTTCTCTGGGCTTTTTTTCTTGATTTCGGTTTCGCGTTTGTCGCGTTACTACCGTCTACGGACTCAAGCGACCTTGTCAGATCCTTATTTATTCCAGAGTGCTGTCTCGCTGGTCTTTGCAGTCTATCTCTTGCTATATGGCTACAAGACCTTGCCAATCGTCTTTCCGATCACACTCGGTATTTGGCTTTTTATATAAGTCTGCCTTGAGTTTACGTAAGGCTCACTATCTTTCTAAGCTGTCTCTGAAGAATTATCCAAGAAGTTTACTTTTTGGGGGCTCATTCAACTGTTTACAGGATTGTTTCTCATTATCAGTCCACTATCGATTAGTATCTTCCTCTTGCATATTTTAGGATTATTCTTCTTCGTAATTGGCGTTCAATCCTTGAGACTCTTTTTGAAACTTCATAACGAAGAGTAAAGAACTCCTGTCTGTGTTTTTGCAGACAGGTTCTTTTTTTGTAAATGAAATTGAGAGAATTCTTGAAAAACAATTGAAACCCTTTTCACATTTTGGTATACTAGTGTCAAGAGAATAGGAACAAAGGAGTATAAAATGTCCAAAAAAATTATTGGTATTGACTTAGGTGGAACATCAGTCAAATTTGCCATTTTGACGCAAGAAGGAGAGATTCAAGAGAAGTGGTCTATCAAGACCAACATCCTCGACGAAGGAAGTCACATCGTTCCTGATATCATAGCTTCCATCAAACACCGTTTGGAATTGTTGAACTTATCAGCAGAAGATTTTATTGGAATCGGGATGGGATCCCCTGGCGCGGTGGATCGTTTTGAAGGAACGGTTGTTGGAGCATATAACCTCAACTGGAAAACTGTACAGCCTATCAAGAAGGATATCGAGTCTGCCTTGGGAATTCCTTTCTTCATCGATAATGATGCCAACGTAGCTGCCCTTGGTGAACGTTGGAAAGGGGCTGGTGAAAACCAACCGGATGTCGTCTTCATGACACTTGGAACTGGTGTTGGTGGCGGTATCGTGGCAGAAGGAAAACTCTTGCACGGTGCTGGTGGTGTTGCTGGTGAACTTGGCCATATCACAGTTGATTTTGATCGCCCATTTGATTGTACCTGCGGTAAGAAAGGTTGCTTGGAAACAGTAGCTTCAGCGACTGGTATTGTCAATTTAACCCGCCGTTATGCTGATGAATACGCAGGAGATGCAACCTTGAAACGTCTCATTGATGATGGTGAAGAAGTTACAGCTAAGACAGTCTTTGATCTTGCTAAAGATGGAGATGAGTTGGCCTTGATTGTCTCACTGTCATTTCTCTCAATACCTCGGTATTGCTTGTGCCAACATCGCTAGTGTCTTGAACCCAGCTAACATTGTCATCGGTGGTGGTGTATCAGCAGCAGGCCAATTCCTCTTAGATGGGGTTCAAAAAGGTCTTTGATGGAAATACCTTCCCACAAGTCCGTACGTCAACCCAATTGGTGCTTGCTAATCTTGGAAATGATGCAGGAGTTATTGAGCTGCATCACTTGTCCCTACAATAGATTTTATTTGAAAGAGATCCAAACCGAATCATTTGGACCTCTTTTCTTTTATCCTGTGTTATAATGTAGGTATTACAGTATTTAAGGAGATTGAATGACAAAAGCAGATATCCTTTTTAAAGAAAATATTCGAAGAATTATGGAAGAAGGCGTCTGGTCTGAGCAAGCTCGGCCCAAGTACAAGGATGGCACAACAGCCAATTCCAAGTACATCACGGGAGCTTTTATGGAGTTTGATCTGGCCAAGGGCGAGTTTCCGATTACGACCCTTCGTCCTATTGCCATCAAGTCGGCTATCAAGGAGATGCTCTGGATCTACCAGGATCAGTCTAATAGTTTGGAGCTTCTAAATGATAAGTATCAGGTCCGCTACTGGAATGATTGGGAAGTGGGAGACACAGGAACGATTGGTGAACGCTATGGCGCTGTCGTTAAAAAGCATGACATCATCAACAAGATACTCAAACAGCTGGAAGCCAATCCCTGGAATCGACGCAATATTATTTCTCTGGGATTACCAAGCATTTGAAGAGTCGGAAGGGCTCTTGCCTTGTGCTTTTTCAAACCATGTTTGATGTGCGTCGTCGATGGGGAAATCTATCTGGATGCAACTTTGACCCAACGTTCAAATGATATGCTAGTGGCGCACCATATCAACGCCATGCAGTATGTAGCCCTTCAGATGATGATCGCCAAGCACTTTGGCTGGAAGGTTGGCAAGTTCTTTTATTTCATTAACAACCTTCACATCTATGATAACCAATTTGATCAAGCGGAAGAGTTACTTAGACGACAGCCTTCGGACTGCCAACCTCACTTGGTTTTAAATGTGCCAGATGGTACCAATTTCTTTGAGATCAAAGCTGAGGATTTTGTACTGGAGGACTATGATCCTGTCAAACCTCAATTGAAGTTTGATTTGGCTATATAGAGATTATTGTTAGTTGAAAAAAATAGGAAGATCGTTTGTTATTTTTTTAAAAATAATGATTCGTACTTCCTATTATTTTAATTTAATGATTAGTAATATCGTCAAATTTTAAAAAAATTGATCAATTTTTTTGAGACATTATATTTTGAATAGTTAAATTAATTTGATAGAATTGATAAGGTTAGGCATTAGCCGTAAAAAAATATAAATATAAGTTTTAAAAATTTTTTTGGAGGAATTTAAGTGAGTAAGGATTTATTCAATGATCGTATTAGCAGATTTTCAATTCGAAAAATTGAATGTCGGAGTATGCTCGGTTCTTTTTAGGAACGCTAGTGATGGTTGGGACAGCTTCAAGCGTCGCAGCTGATGAAAAACACTGAGAACCAAGTAGGGGTTGCAACGAAAGAAGAAGCAGGCCAACCTGCGATTACAACTGAAGCAACTTCTTCAACAACAAGTGAAGTTTCAACTTCAGCTACAACATACCAAGCTGAAGCTCCTGTAACTGCACCAGAAACAGCCCCCAACTACAACAGCTCCTGTTGAAGAAAAGGCTCCACTAGCAACTCCCTGCAGTGGCAGAAGGATCAACAAACCCAAGTAACAAAGGGACAGAAGAAACAGCAACTGATAATAAAGAAACAGTTTCTGCAGCTGTAGTAGCACCTGCGCCAGAAACACCAGCTGTTCCAGTAGCAACCTCGGATGTTCGCCGTCGTAGCCGTCGTGCTCTTGGTGACGTCAACGATCCTAACTTGATCGCGGATGATGTTGAAGATGCAACTTCAACTCCAAAAGTTGAAAAACCTGGCTTTTACAACAGATCTTGATGCCAAATCTATGACTAGCCAAATCTCTTGGTTGGACTTTGGAGATGTAGCTAACTGGACAGGAGCAAAAACAATCCAAGTCGCTAAAAAGGAAGTTAAACCGAATGAACTAGAAGAGGCCTTAGCTCTTCAAGTTGGGGCAACCTATACCAAGGAAATCATGCCTGGTTATGTAGTTACTGTAAAAGTCAAATCTTTGAAACCATTCCAAGCAACTGAAATCTATAAAAAACGGATGGAAGAACAAGGGGCTACAGAAGCTGAAAAAGCGACCTATGATCCAAATGCAAAAAATGGATATGTAAAGGGTGTTACTTCACCAATTGCTAGGCAATATTTTGCTGATGGCAAAGAAGCCGACGTTATCGCTGATGCCCAAAACCGTTGGACTGAAATCAAACATGAAAACGTTGATACGAAAGCCAAAAAGACTACCATGAGTTCTGCATATAATGGTGGGAATATTGGAATTCAGTTTGAAATCTCTGCAACCTTCCGTGGAAAGAAAGTTAAGCCAGCTATTGTTATGGCTGATGGTGAGTCTGCTAACCCTGGTGAATTTGTTATGTTTACTACCAACGGACAAGGTTGGCAGCACATTGGGGAATGGAAGAAAACTACAAGACCAGCCACCTCTGTTCCTTATGAACCACAAGATACAGAGAATCTTTTTGGTTCTAAACCTAAATATAATAACATTAACCTAAGACAACTTCGTGATAACTCTACTCAAGCTGGACCAGATAAGAAACCAGTAGCATGGAAGTACTTTTGGAAATCCTGACCAAGTTACAGGTGGTCTAGGAACCGGTATCTTTGGACCAAACATTTCTGAAGGAAATAGAACAGTTCCACCTTTGTTATGACACGTGGAGCATCTGAAGTGGGACTTTATATCGCTTCAGCTGGTAAACAGTCAGCAATGCTAGGATTCTTCCCACTTGATGAAGGGGATGCTCCTGAGTCATA
>BNJV01001178.1_pt1 | contig 26551 bp, 21 predicted proteins | sample 8540591 | NCBI WGS metagenome assembly BNJV01 (sample SAMD00202457, study PRJDB9452) | human saliva metagenome | host: Homo sapiens | reverse complement strand
AGGGCCTCATTCAATGAAAACCAGACTGTTGCACGAGTTAATCCCATGCTAGAGATTTAATCAGTCTGTTTTCTAAAGTGCCATAGAGATATTCACAATGACAGAAATAACACAGTTTCTTAGAGAGATTCCAAGACCCAACAATCACAAAAACTCTTAAAGAGATATCGCAGAACCTATCAGAGAAGAAATCTCGAGTTATAATCCAGGCTAGTATTTTCCTATACCAGTAAGAGCGAAAGTGGTCTTTGGTTTCGAGGGAACTAAACGATAATAAAAGGCGGTGACTTGGCTCACGTGGTGGAAGCCAATAGCACAGCGCTTTTATCTCATGAGGCTCTTATCATGTAATTGGGACTACTACGACCCCATTACATTCCGTAATCAATCATCGCAAACTTCTAAAACTGCAAAATCAGTCCTAAAGATTCTCCCTCAAAAGATAAGATGTAAAGAAATGAGAGTGATGACTATGGCGAAAGGAGATAGAACGGTCTAATAAATGGAGCTTTCTCCTCTATATCAGAAAGTGCACACAAAATTATATGGGTATCCTTGACCAGTGCATATTCCTTTTTGTACTCGGTCCCTGGCACTTGATCAGGATATTAATAAAGAAACAGAGTGAGTTCAAAAGTCTCACAAACTTACGGTGCACTATTCTAACGACTCATAAGCTACTCACAAGTATCAGAATTATTAACGAGAAAATCTTAGCACCTGCTCACGTGGAAAGCGTTATGTCCCCTAAAGGAGTTTAGCATGAATTATTTTATTCCTTGCCGAAAACCCTGAAAAACACTCACTGTATAACATCAAGATGTAGAATCTGGATATGGTTTTGAATTGGATAGAATTTCTCATTAGTAATAAGACGATGATGATTCTCAACTATGTATCGATGTCATTGAAGAATACAATTTTGCTAGATTTTAACAGCGCTTGTAGTATGCGCGTGATGAAAATCCAACTCTCTGGGAGTAATTATCAATAACTTACTGCTGAGTGTCTTGATTCGTCGGTCACTCTGGGTTTGGAAAATTGGAGGAACAATATGGAAAATAATGAAGTATCAAGCTATAGGTAGATTGAACAACTGCTAAACTGCCTGTCTCTATAATCGAAAGATCAACATCAAAATAACCACGGTCTCGTTACTCAGTGTTGGTAGATCCTTCATTATCTCCAAATACACTTAAATCATGGGAAAATACGGGGTTAAAAGATTAGAACCACCGATTGAAGAACACGTGCAGTCTACTATAAAATGGATGACGTAATAAAATATTTAACATAATCTCAACATTACACTATAAAACTATCACATAAAAATATTTGTGAGGGTGTTAGCTCATGCTTTTATATATCCGAACAAAAAGAAGGCTAATATGCAAAAGAGTATCATTCATAATAATAAAAATTAACTTCAAAACAACAAAGAAAATAACGGTTCAATCGGTTTTTACTCCACGTGCAGGTATACATAGCGAATTGATATAAAATCTGAGAGTCTGCTTCTATTACCGCGAAAACTTTAGAAAGTCTTGACCGAAAAATAATTCCAAAGCTCAGGCTTAATTTTGAAAGCGAGGTTCTACAACCAGAAAGAGAGACTTTGTAATCAATAATTTTGAAGATCACTAGCAGAAGCTGTAGTTTACAAAGCTTTACAACATGGGTGTCCTCTCTCAAAACACCATCAATCGTGTCAGGAGCTGTCTGCCGGCACCTACATTATTCAAAAATTTGGAGAATATAAGAACACTGAAACAATCAAATCAGCTGATATTCTGGTTATGGATTAATAATGACTTGCACGCAATCAAAAATCTGTTGAATCTGGCGTGAAAATCTAAAAAGGTCATGCCAAGGATTTTTGGAGCGGTTGTCATATAAGTGAGAGAGATATCTTTGATTTTGGTATCACCTAATTTTGAACTCTCTGGTTAATCCAGCGAGAACTATTAAAATCCCTCCCTAAACCAAAACCTCCTAAGAACGGAGTATGGTACTTCATCGAGAGAAGATTTAAGCTACTTGGTTAAATTTTCCTGGATAAACTCAGCCTGATACTAGAGCTGACTAACAGACGAGTTCAAAGTAATATGTGCAGTACTCTCCTGAGCATCTGCCCTGTCGATGAAAGTGAACTTCTCGCTCTCACTATTCAAGATCTTGACATGATGCAGAATGAAGAATAATCGTTCAATAAAACTCGAGTGTGGAAGAGGAAACAAGAAGTTAGGAATCAAAGGTGAGGTTGTTGATGAAACATGGTGCTACAGAAACAGACTCAGGTGATCGTCGAGTTGCTGCAGCCTGAACCAGACTTTACAAAAGATTTACAAAGCGCTTTCATGGTAGGAATGAATCTTTATTTGATAAACACAACTTGCCTAAAACAGAGTTTAATATTTCCAGCAATCTACGGAGAGAGATGTGCGATAGAAATGGGCGTGCCACTGCACGAAAAGCGTCACACAAGTCTGGGTTTGCACCAAATTATGGATTTCATCTTTTCCGCCGTACACGTAGCTTTACGTTAGTGCTGCAGATGCAAGCTAACTGGAAAGAGGCTGCAAGCGAGAATGAACCCGTAAATCAGTCGAGACAAACTATGGATGCATATGCTGAGCTTGCTAAAAGAGAATCAGGAAGCTGTTGGGAGAATCTATCTTGAGGATTTCCAGAGCACATCTTAATAAAATGACTACATTTTTGATTTACATTTTATGTTAAATAGTAACAAAACGTTGATATTACAGTTCGTTTAGTAGTACTAAATAACAATACCAAACCTTTACTGAGGTAAAATAATTTGAATTAAAAACCATGAAAATAAGATTTTCATGGTTTTCTATCCCTCAAAGAGGATTTCCTATGACAAAAATAGAAACATTTAGATGGCGTATGGCATGTTTTATCTCCCTTATTTTTATAACCATTCTGCTTACAGGTACATTCGTTCGCTATGGTTTATAGACTTCAGACCCGCTTATTCCTTAGACGATAGACTTTACGACTTTTACAACAGTTGCTAGCAACATCGCGCACCACGTCCAAAGGTGGAGGCACATTTGCGTTTTGGGTGTTAAGTTACGAAAATGAGCACTGGAGAAGTCAAGATTGGCCGTCAGTGCTCGCACCTATCTAGCCTTCCAAGAATCTGGGCATAAAGCGTCGTACACACAAGGACCTATGTGAGTGTTATCCACACTATTATCAGCTTGGTAAAAGGAATGCTGAAGGGACACACACTATTGATGTGCTAGACCTTGCTAGAAACGCTGGGATACTATGATCCGTTCCATGGATCATACCATGCACTCCGATGGTAGGGATGGGGTGTGACTAATTTTCGTCCTATGACAACGAAAAAGAGTATTCTACGATGTCAGTTTACGCACCCGCCGGGCAGCTTAGAACCAAAGGCCAGCAAGAGTCAGTCTGTACTACGGATTTGATAAACCTTGCTCCGCTATCTCCTTTTCAAGGACCTGAACATGTCTGTGGGTCATGAAAGATGATCCCCTCACCATCAACTCCATACTTATCTGGACCAAAGAAAAGAGTGCTGATTACCAAAGATCAAGCGCATTAGCGAATACAGTGACCAATCGCTCAGATTTAGCCTCAATTATCGTAACCAACTGATTCACTTAATTTGGATGATGCCGATGAAACTCCAAGAGGTTAGCACTGCAGATAAGGGAGGATATCTGTGGTATATTTACAAGTACCCATGATACAACGACACTGGACACCTCGAGGGAGTTAAAAGTCAAAAAGATTACAACCTACTGGTTAAGAGTCTATGTATAATATGGTATAGCTCAAATACCAAGTACTATGCCCCTTGATTTTGTGTAGTGACCATGATTGCTATCTTTCTAATACCAATGCTCAAAGAAAATATTAAAGGGGTTTTATAAAACTCGTGGATTTCAAGGAAAGGTACAAATGCTTTACTGGTATCGGATGGGCAGATAAAATTGCTATCGTATGAATAAAGAAAGATGAGGTTAAACATTACCTGATTTTCCATATTGATTATCAAGAGACCATTAACACAGAACAAAGTACGAGCTCAACTTCTCCTCCACATGACTCGAGATTTGCCTCTATCACTTACATTGCCAGCCCAACGAAAGCGACTCAGATTTTAATCGCTCAAAATAGTGAATATAAGATTTTACACTGAAAGAAGAATATAGGGACGACTTTGTTAAAAGTCTAATAAAATCAACCCTAAATCAAAAATTTATCAATGATATCTCCTGAAAGCTTTAAGTACCGAGAAAAGATTTAAAAATATTATTGTTCAGATAGAGACCTGTACCATACACCATACACGACGCTCTATATACTTGTAAGAGGACATTCTAAAACGCTTTAGAGTGGCCTGTGCCAATGATTTTCACTTAAAGATGCTCTGCAGAACAATCAACTTACTGAGCTCAATTGAGTTTTCCTTCTGGTTTCCGACTAAAGAATTGACTTCACATTCTCAGGTTCGCGTACTGTAAAAACTCTAGAGCTACCAGATGGATGGTATATCTTAAATCAAAATAGCGCGTGACTTTCCAAAAGGGTACATATTGATCGACAATCAGAATTAAGTGCTGAAGAACTCAGAAGAGCTACAGGAAGGAATGGGCTTTCCCTATTTGGAGATGGGCGAGCTCTCACTCCTGACACCCTAATCTAGATTGGTCACCTTGACAAGAGATTTATTTATCCAGTGATTCTCGTTTTACCTAGTAAATCATTGGGTAACATGATGTAGATGATACCACAACGCTACGTCTTTAACAACAATGCTCATTCGAACTCTGTTGCACACCACCTGCTTTTGCCCTTAATCATAGAAAGCCTATTATTTTCAAAAGGATATCCTCTACTTTCAATAATATAGCTGTCTAATATTGGTGCAACAGTCCCACCTAACTGACTCTATAGTCTCAGTATTGTCCCAGGTGGGCTTTACAATTTATTGTTATGTATTTAAACACCTTCTCTTCAACACTAGCGTGACTCCTCAAGAAAAATCAATAGAATCATCAATCTTGGGCGGGAATAACTACCAAAACATAGCCTCTATCCCATATACCTAGTATCAGGAATGACACAAATGAAACAAAGAAAAGAAATCTTGTCTACTCTGAAGTTGACCACCCTCGCTAAAAAGCTTCGATATTAATTTTAAAATCATTTTCAGGAATACTCCTAGACTCCTGTCCCAGAAAATAAATTTCACTCCTTTGTAGCAAAATAAACAATGTAATTCATAGTAAAAAAGATCAACAATAATACGTTGATCTTTTATTTTTACTCTAAATCTTTCAGAATATCTGTAAACCTATGTGTAAACATAGCTGTCATCCCCCATATATTTTCTGTCAAGTTTCTGTAAAAAGGAATATGACGTTCACTATACCCAAAATTGTATTTTTCTCTGTTTTTTACCAGGAAAAATGGGAAATCTTTTGCATCACTCAAGGTAGAAATCACTTTATAATAAATCGGATTCTCTGTCAACAACGTGTCAACATAAACTGTAAACAACCGTTTCACCTCTTCATTCGGATGAATATCCTCCCAATTTTCTATATTTATCTTTCCAACAAAGCAATGGATGGTTCTCCCCTGATGAATCAGATAATCAATCTCTCCCCAAATGTCAATTTGATCAGGAGTTAAGTTTAGTTCCTCACAAGTTTCTCGTATAGCAGCTTCTTGAAAAGTCTAACCGTCTTCGACACGGCCACCAGGAAAAGAAACCTCACCTGGTTGAGAAATATGCTCACTTCGTACTTGGTAAAGGATTTGATACTTATCAGTTTTTACATCATATATCAAGGGTAAAAGCACTGCATAGCGTCCTTTCTCCCCTAGTGGCTTTGGCTCGTAATGAGCTAGTTTATCTTTAATAGTCATAAGAACTCCTTGACTTCATATTATCATAAAAAAGAAGATATCCCTATTGTATAAAATTTTTATATATAAAATATTGACATATCTTTCTAAAAGAGATACACTCAATGTGTAAAATAATTATATATAATTTTTATACATATCTAAAAGCAAAGGAGCACACTATGTATTTTCCAACATCGTCAATCCTGATAGGTTCCCTATTACTAGCTATTATCGATAGAAGACTCTTATGAGTACATGAGGATTAGTCAAACCATGACTTGCAGCTAAATATCAAGGAGTCAACACTGTATATTCTAAAAAGCTTGAAAAACGGGCTATATGACTACTACTTAACCAAGCGTATCAGGGCGTAAACGTAAATATTACAGTATTACTCAAGAGGGAAAAAATCAACTGCAATTTCTTAATGAAGAATGGTTAAACTATAAAGAAACCCTGGATGGTATTGTAGAAGGGAGATTAAGACATGACAAGGACTGAATATATAGCCAAATTAACAAAATATCTGCAGAAATTACCACAAAGGACTGACAGAAGGGCCCTCGAGATATTTCATGGAATATTTTGAAGGCCGGACCTGAAAAATCGCTCAGGTTATTGCAGAATTAGTTACACCTAAGGAAGCAGCACATGAAGTCATTAGTCGTCTTCTAGACGAAAAGATTATTGAGGATAAGAGTAGCTTACGTAATAAAACAACTATCCTCTGGATTGCGATTCTAGCTGTTTTAGCCAGTCCAGTCGCCTTACCAATTCTACTACTCTTCCTAGCTATGCTATTGACACTTCTTTTGATTATTTTTGCAGTTATAGTGACTGCCTTAGCTCTTACCTTTGCCTTGCTCATTAGTGGTGTTTACACTTTCTTTACAAGCTTCTCTCTCTTAAATGTTTTCACTAGCTTCAACACTGTTTGGAGGAGGTCTAGGTCTATTGATGTTTGGAGGAGCACTCCTACTACTTTTGATTTCATTTGAAATCTGTAAACTTATTGTAAAGCTAATTACTCTATTGATTAAATGGCTCATCAAGAAAGGAAGAAAATCATGAAAACTTGGAAAAAGATTGTCCTCGGAGTGTCTCTTATCTCTCTATTTTTAGGAGGAGGATTAGTAGCTTGGGGTTATAGTCAAGGTGGCTTGACAGATTTACAAAATCAAACTAAAAGTGAGCAAGATTATGTCAAGAAAGAAGTTAAGGACTTCAATAAAATTGATATTAAGTAGTAGCTACAATGTGCTTATAAAAGAAAGTGACGATTGACAAAGCAACGCTTTTCTTACTACCAAAAACAAAAATCCAATTGACACATCTGTAAAGGATGGTCAATTGACTATCAATGATAACAACTCTGAATTAGATTCGACTTCTAACAAACATATTAACTTTTTCGGATTAAAAGATTTAGTAAGGCTTTCTACTCTCAATAAGGAAGTCAAGATAAAACCATTGTCATTACACTCCTAAAAACAAACGATTGATTTTTAAAGGTTGATTTAGCAACTGGAAATCTGGAATTCCAAAGCAGCAGCACCATCAAACAAGCAGACATCCATCAAAGTGAGGGACCTAACACTAAAATGATTGTCATGCAACCTAAAGCTAATCTTGAAAGTGTGGTAGTGTGATTAGTGATCATACACTTTTTACTAACTCAGATTTATCTATTGCAGCGGAGATTGCTCTGGGATAACATGATTTTTCAACGGTCTACAGCCAGCGATGATGTTACATCCGATGCTGATATTGGTAATGGCTCTTAAAGGATTACACGTACCTCGAATGTTCAGAAGCCGATAGTCGATTTCAGGAGGGACAGCACGCAAATAGCTAAGATTTCAAAGGATGACACACACTAACCCATTACCTCAGACCTCGGTGATATAACTGTTGAATAACATAGAGCCAGCTCACATTGAGCTGGCCTTTAGTTAATCATTTTCAGACTTTGGTCTGATAATAATAATACCTACAACTACAAAAATAGTAAGAAAATGAATAACATACGTACTTGATCTGAGTTTGTCCTGTCATTGAAATAGTTTGACGAGGAGACCTGATACAGATGAGGACATTGGTAAGAATGGTTGGACGACCTTAAAGAACTTAGGACTAAAGTTCAATTGGATAAGATTCCTGCACTAGAACCTAGCTGCAAAAGGACATAATCATGAAACAAATGCACCATCTATCATCCCAACCCACAAGAGCTGTAACGAGCGCCATTAAAGTCCATGCGCAAGGAGAATCATACCAAATGTGAGCTGGGAGATGAGTTTGGTTCAACTCCCACAAATCAGATGACAAACTGGCAAAGGAACAATTACAGCCATAGTCGATAATGATACCATTGATAAAAAGAAACTTTGGTCTTGAGCAATCAGAGCGGCTCGTCAAAGTTTCTTCCTCATCATGAGCTCTTGCTTAAAGATGAGCAGTTATGGTTTGAAAGAGCGACGACCATAAGAGGAGACAGAAATCATATGGACAGCCATCCCTTTTGGCACCCATTGAAGTGTCCAGCATTATCCTTATCTAAGTTTTCTTCTCTTTTCGGGCACTAACTCTTTAAGCGGATCGTCTGGGGTTTACAGGAAACATAAAGAGATGAACAGTTGCTGATAGCCTTAGTTTAATGAGATCGAGATACTATAGAAAAGTTGGTCTGACAGACGTGTCAGTCCATTTGTTAATCATTTCCGCCGTAGCTGCTTTCAGAATCTTGCAGGCTCCTGTGGTGAGCTTGCTTGACCACTCTGAAGAGGCAGCCAAAACCAGTCATGATTAGAACTGTCTCACTGCATGGTAGCAGCATCTGGGGTTTCGAGGCACCGCTGGCAATCGGTGGGCACAGCGCAGTGTAAGTTGACCGACCTACAGTTGAGTGCGCTTGCACCTGTTGCTGAGGTGCTTTGAGCGAGTTGACCACCTGAAGCCGCTGAGTTGCTCCTGGTGACGTGATGCCGGTCGGCAAGTGCTGGATTGACGTGCCAATATTGGCTTGGCGGTTGATGATACCGTTGAGAAGGCTACGGGGAGAAGCGCTTCGCCGAACACGCAATGCCGCAAGAAATGGGCGAACTTTGTGGGAAAGCCGACTACGCGGGATCTTCCACTACTGGTTGTTGTCAGTACCTGCCGCGAAACTGGAATCAAAAAGCTGGTTGACATACTTGCACATCAGATACACGATGGTTTAGAAGCATGGCTACCTGGCCAGCATGGAATCGCTGCGTACCGCTAATTGCAGATGTAATCTCTGGCTGGATGATCTGCCATCGAAAGCTTTGATAAGCAGCACCTGTTTCCTTGTACCGCCTGCAACCGATTGCTTTAGCAATAAAAGTTTGCACTGCAGCTGCAACAGCCTATGGAGAGCTGGCTGCAGAAGAAATATTTCGAAAGATAAGTCGCTATGCAAAGACTTGTAACCTCTGCTGATGTTGTTCGATGTTTCCCGCGCCGGTGAATGATGTGTTACCTGCATTGTATTGGAGTGCTTTGAGTGCTGTATTTAAATCTAGTCAGCTGGTTGACAGGAGTTTGACAATTGTGCTGTGCTGCTCTTCAGATAAACTTGTGACCAGCAGCCATGCTGACCAGGCGGCTGATGACAGCGAGATCTGCGGCCTGTAACGCTAAGGTATTCCATGAGCCTCTGCTCGCTGGTAACTAGGGATTGACCTTACGCTTGCAGTGACTAGCCTCGACGTGCGCGTTTAACTGTGACAGACCGTAACCTGACAAAGTTGACACACCTGAAGTACTTCCCTGGCAAGCCGGACACGCGCCTGGGCTCAGAGGCATCAAGCGGCACCTGCGTGACCAGTGTTTTGTAGAATCCAGCGTTTCCTAAAGCCAGCTGATAAGGTCCTGACTCACTGACTGAAGTGCACAGCACCTGCATATAATTGACCTATCGCATTCTGGCTGCTGAGTTTCGCCTGCACCCTGGAGGTTGAGACATGCCTCCCTAACGCGAGGCTCCAACATAGACCCGATGCAATATTTTTAGCATGCATCCTTCAACTGACGGGCATGGCGGACTCGCTCATTTTTGAAGAAACGAGCGAAAGCTATGTCCTGCTGATGTTGATTTGGTAAGAAATTTCCAGTTTCTTAGGATCGGATTCCGTCATCAGAACTTGCTGTCACTTGGTTTTCTACGGAAGCGTGATCACCATGTCAGTCATCACCAGTCATACAGATTCAGCACGCAGGCTTCATTTTCAGTGCAGCAGATGATTAGTCTGGATGCATGTTTTCAGACATGGTGTCTACCACCACCTCATGACCAATATTCAGAGTCTTGTTCTGCAAACCTAGAAACTACTCTTATCTTTGTTCATCTGCTGCCACTGGTAGAGTGTTTGACGAAGAACAACCATGGGGTTCCAGCACCTGTAGAGCAAAAGGTTAGATTATATAAAGCTTAGGTATCATGTGGGAACGCACGATCATGGACTATCAGAGCCTGGACTATTTAAGAAAAGGCCTTTGGGATTCTTCTTATACGCTTCTCCTGAGACGTTGACAGTTTATTTCTGAGATATAAATCAGTTATATAGCTCATTTACCTGAAAAATCGAATATGTTAAACAGGAATCACTACCCGGACAGCGCTGACAGTCAGCACAATAGTGTATAAAAGGAAGTTTGTATGTCAAAAGATCAAGGCAACACGCATTTAAACAAAAAGACGCTCTTTAGATGCTTTAATGTAATAGCCTTGAGCCAGATTTCAATGATAACACTACCAATAAGTCTGAGTTCAAACGAGCTAGGGATTGTGCGTTTGCGGGTTTTGACACCCACTACAGATAAGTATGCAAATGATTGATAGTTATCCAGAAGAGCTTTCCACAAGCTAGAGTACATCTTCGATAAATATGGAAAGGAGAAAAGAAGAGGACCAGCACTCGCTCGAGCTCTTGAATTTCTCACTCGTGAAAAGCACTAATCAGCTCCTAGTGTCTACCAATCGATCAAAGAGATTCAGGAATTTTCTGATACCTGAAACTTCAGCGTATGATAGCGAGGACACCGATTTGAGCCTCACTGCTGAAGAAAGGCTCTCAGAAAGTTCGCAGAAGACTCTGCAGTATATTTTGCGCATGCTATTTTTGGTGCTTGTCAAGCCTGGATAAATAAAAGGGAAAAAGGATCACCTCAGAAGGACATTTGCTTTTCTTCTGCGAGGCGTGCCTATGAGAGAGCAGGAGCATAAAAGCTCAGCCAAAACCATTTCAATAGTTAAAACGCAGCTTTTTCTTCTACCATAAAATCATTAAGCAGGGAATGATAAGTGACAGGTCAAGTATTGCGGAGCTAAAGCTTGAGTCAAGTCTAATTTCTGTACAGCGTTAACAAGCACCATAAATAGCAGCAAAGAAAAACATTGAGTACAAAACAGTTTACAAGTAACTGACTATTTGTAAAAATCCATATAAAGAGGAATACAGCAATCAAACCATTGTAAATCCCTTGATTTTTAAAATAAGTTTGTAACAGAATCACGTTGAAGTTCTTCTTTGCTCATATTGAAAACTTACGACTAGTCGTGTCTGATATGTCATAAAAGTTTCCAAATACATGATATAGAGATGCTCCAAAGCAACAATCCAGCTAAAATTAGTGTAATAATAGACATAGTAGCCTCCTTCTTAAATAACTTTTGACAGTATATCAAAAGTGAACCTTTAAAAACAACATGCATGCTTCATACAATTTGAAATATGGTAAAATAAAAAGAATGAAAGGAGAGTTCTTATGACAAAAGACGAAGTAATCCAACGTCTCCAAAAAGATCTGGGAATTCCCAGATTTCAGGCTTATATAGAGGATAAAGATTACTCCGAAGAGGAGTACGACCAACTAAAAAAATATTTTGAAGCCTATTTCACCAACTACGTTTCAAATGTTTCAGCAGATTTTGAAGGCGGATTGGATAATAAATAATTTATACCTCAAAATCATCTATTATCATATTACACCCCCTAGTCACTTGTATTAGACTAGGGACTTTTTTTATTAGAAAACAAACTTGTAACTAAACAAATAACTGAACAAACTCAAAAATCAATGATTTAAGATAAACAAAAAAGCCCATAACAACGGGCTTTTTGCAAAATGAATTTTAAAATTAAAGCATTTTGTTGTAGAATTCAACGACAAGTGCTTCGTTGATTTCTGGGTTGATTTCATCACGTTCTGGAAGACGTGTCAATGAACCTTCAAGTTTTTCAGCATCGAATGATACAAATGCTGGACGTCCGATAGTAGCTTCTACTGCTTCAAGGATAGCAGGAACTTTAGCTGATTTTTCACGAACTGAGATTACTTGACCAACTTCAACGCGGTATGATGGGATATCAACACGTTTACCGTCAACAAGGATGTGACCGTGGTTTACGAATTGACGTGCTTGACGACGAGTAGTTGCAAGACCGAGACGGTAAACAACGTTGTCAAGACGACGTTCCAAAAGAACCATAAAGTTGAGCAAGTGTTCCGCCTTTAACTTTGGTAGCTGCCTGAACAAGTTGCAGAATTGTTTTCGACCGTATGAGAAGCAGAAGTTTTGTTTCTCAACCAATTTTACGCAAACCGTACTCTGAAAGTTTTCAGACGGTTGTGTCGGACCGTGTTGACCTGGTGCTGTGGTGCCGCGACGTGCAATTCTTTACTACCTGTGCCTGTAAGTGCAAGGACGACAGGGACGGCGTGAGTTTGTTTCCATGATTGGTTACTGTATAGCGTGACATTAATAATGTCCTCTATAAAATATTTTTCAGGAAATAACGTTTTAGATAAACCTGAGTTCGTTCAGAAAGACTTCGCTAACAGCAAGGTTACTTTTCTAGCCGACTTCCTGTTGTCGACTTCATTTTATCTGCTATTATTTCGCATGCTGCAACATTTTACCCGAGAGCTCAGTAAAGACTTTTCTTATTTATTTTCGATTTCAGCTTGATTCCTCAGGACTCAAATAACAGATGAGAGTCTTCTCAGTCAAAATATCTGAATAAGTGTGATTCAACATAACTATTATTAATAGCTCCTGCTGAGCTGAAGTCTTGATGTTCAACAATAAAGCAATGATGGATGGGCTTCTGTCAATCCGACGCAGTTTTTATTCTTTTTCACGTTTTACGTCGATTCTCTAGAGGTTAATTCTACTAGCTGACCTTCATGTGACTTAATAGCTTCCTTGATGTCTTTTCATCTTACCATAGCATCTGCAAATGCATCACTCATATGTATATATATCTCCTTAAATCTGAGAAATTATGATTCCTCAAAGCTGAGCAATCGATTGAGAAATTTATTGTATTCTTTTTGGAATAGTAACTGATTTCCACGCGCACCAGCACGGTTTTTCTAGGATAACTTCGAGTTTGCTATTATCTTCAATCGCATTCTCTGGTTCTTCACCTTCTTTTCGGTAGTAATCAGTCACGATATAGAAAGGCTGCAATATCGAGCATCCTGCTCGATAGATCCTGACTCACGAATATCAGACAAGACTGGACGTTTCATCCTGGCGTTGTTTCAACCCCACGAGACTAACTGACTCAAGGCAATTACAGGAACTTTAAGCTCCTTGGCCAGAAATTTTTAACTGTCTTGAAATATCTGAAACCTCTTGTTGGCGATTTTCTGGTCGCGTCCCTGTAATCAACTGCAAATAGTCAATCACAATGAGACCGAGACCACCCTCTACTTCTTGTGACAATTTACGGGACCGTGCACGAATCTCAGTAATCTTTATACCAGGGGTATCATCTATATAAATAGGTGCCTCAGCCAATGCCCCTTGAGCAATCATCACATTATTCCAATCTTGCTCTGTCAATTGACCTGTACGTAAAGCATGGGAATCAATCATCCCTTCAGCTGCCAACATACGATCAACCAAGCTTTCTGCCCCCATCTCTAGTGAAAAGACTGCAACAGCTTTATTTTGCTTGGTGCCAACATTCTGAGCAATGTTCAACACAAAGGCCGTTTTACCAACTGCGGGACGAGCTGCTAAAATAATTAATTGATCAGGGTGTAAACCTGTTGTAATCTTGTCAAGGTCACGGAAACCTGTTGGTAACCCAGTAACATCTGATGTTTGCTGTGAACGCATCTCCAAAGTATTAAAATTGACATCAAGAACTTCTGATATTTTGCGGAAACCACTACGATTGCTATGCTCTGAGACATCAACTAAGGCTTTCTCAGCATTCGCAATAATTTCATCAGATTCAGTAGCGCCCTCATATGCTTGGTTGACAGTCTCTGTCAATCTATTTATAATACGGCGAAGCATGGCTTTCTCAGCCACAATCTTAGCATAGTACTCAGCATTTGCGGATGTTGGGACACTATTGACCAAATCTACAAGATAAAGAAATACCCCCTATGTTTTGGAGGTCATCTTGGTCATCTAGAATGGTGCGTACTGTCGTGGCATCAATGGCATCATTTCGATCCGACAGCGTTACCATTGCTTTAAAAATGACACGATGGGAATACTTGTAAAAGTCGTCTGCTTCGATAAATTCTCGAACTGTAATCAACTTTTCCGGGTTAATGAAAATAGCCCCTAGAACAGACTGTTCCGCTACTAAATCATGAGGTTGCACTCTTAATTCTTGAGCTTCTGCCACAATTATTCCCTCCTTTACAAGATTTACTTATAGTGTCAACGAATTACTCAGCACTATTTTTGATGTTAAGTTTAATTTGTGCACTCACTTCTTTATGAAGCTTTACAGGAACCTCAATTAGACCAATCGCACGAATAGGATGTTCAAGTTCAATATGGCGTTTATCAGCTTTGATACCAGAATTGTGAAGTCCTTCTGCAATCTTTTGGCTGTAATTAGACAAAAGTACGTCCGTCTGGTCCAGACCTACTCAGTAAATTAGAGAGACGATTTTCTTCTTTTTCAAGTTGCTCTTTAACTTGCTTCGCTTCTATAACAACTCTGCTGCATGTTTTCTTCAGATTTTGCTTACCTGCCTAACTCTCACCGATAAAGCTTGGTTTGTCCTCCTATGGCTGAATTCTGCTAATCAAGAAGTTTTAGGCGATAACCTGATGGTGCTTCTTTAATTTCGCCTACCTACGCAACTAACGTCTTGTAGAGAAATAACTTTCATTTTAGTCCTCCTTGAGGCCAATTCTCCCATAACTTCGTTTCAATCAAACCATATGGCATGCTCCCATTGCACTACGGTCTCGCAATTGGCAGGCCGCTAAGTTGAAATGGCCTCCACCACCCATTACTATCCCGCATACGTTTGTACATTAATCGTTTTGTAACTGAGCAGATATATATTCACAGTAGATCACTGTAGTCTCGCGACAACAAAGTTGCTTCCGATGCACATGCCGCGCGGCAAGCATCGTATCTGCTGCCGCCACAGAGAGTCGCACCAGAACAATGCCATAAACATGTTGGGATTATCTACCGCTGTGAGGCAACAATGAGATATCGACTCATATAATATGCCGTTCACCTCGGGTTAGGAGTCTCGCGTCATTGATTCTGCGATCGATACTCTTCAAATCAGTAGCTAGAGATCGTTTGGATTTCTCACTATCACTTCTAAAGCTACGCATGATAGAAGGCGACATCCAAAGGTTCGACTAGTCACACGAGTAACGATAGTGTCCAACATGATACCTGCCGCCAGGATAGGAAGCTGGAGTTTGCACTCAAACGTTCTGGGCGCTGTGGAGTGCAGCAACTCCTGTAACCAGTTCACAGAGCTGGGCTCGCACTTTCAATAAAAAGGTCAAGCAGCATTTTCAGGAGAAATCATCATCTCGATCGAGTGATGGTCCTACGACAATAAACCACTTCATTAAATCGATCACTGTAGAGATCTTAGATAAAGTTAGAATTGATTTTAGAATGGTCAGCCATAGTTAGTAACGAATGTGCCAGTTGGCTAGCTCCTCAGCCTCTGAAGAAGTGTAATAAGAGGTGACTGGCCTCCTTTTCTTTTAAACGTTTTCGACTGCACGCTCCAATATCTGCATTCATAGCCGGCTATCATCGTAAACAGCATAAGCTTTTCGAACAGACTGACTGGCAAAATGAGCGCTGGACCGACCGTTGCCCTAGAGCATCCATATCGAGATTCTTATGTCCAGAGCAACAGAAACTTGCTTTTCGACTGTTTTCAAACATATCATGAGAGTGCACAGTCCTCATGCGCCCTTGTTCTTGTACGAGAGAACGTTTTACTGCTGAAACAGACACTCCCATCCAGATGAAGGAGGGTTCAAAGGCACTTGGTCATCTGACTTTCTGCCTTGTGACAGCGGCTCGATGTCTCCACCCGCGAACTAGTGCGATGATTCCAGATTCTGCAAAGCGACAGCCTGACTGATCTGATCATGCCTTAAGGCGTACCAGATTAAATTTCGCGTGACTCAAAGTCAGTGCAATCACTTTTGCTCGCTGAGCCTGCTGACGGAGAAGTCATCAGAACTGACAGCTTTTGATCCGTAGGGTTCCTGTCGAATAAGCACTGTGGTTGAGTGAAGAAATAAAAAGCGATCGCCTTCAATACGTCGATAATAGAATAATAGCGGCCTTAAACAAGCTCAGAAATAAACCCTGCCACAAATGTATGTGATTTTTGAAACATCGGCATCGGGTGGCTTCCCGTCGCGTCGATCATGGTGCAATCAGCTGAAATAATCCGATTAACAAACAGGACGAGTCGCCATGGTTGGATCAGCATTTTTCATCGCGATCATAAACATTGTCGAATAAAATATGTCAACTTATTGTCCAAGATCGCTAAAGCGGGCATCATGTGTGTGTCACCGACGGTTATCACATTCGAGGGAACCTTTTCTACGTTTCCTGGGGAAATAAATCCGCAATCAGCTGTTTAGTGAAATTTCCATTTTCGTCCTGAAAGTCACTGAGCTTCGCATAGGAGGTTTGAACCGTGCTCTGGTAGTCGTCTTGGTTGCTCATCGCGTCAAAATGATAACAGCAGGCATCTTTCCGAGAAAGAGGTCTTTCAAGGAGTCTTCAACATCACAGATTCAGTTCATCCCACTGCTCTAGTTTCCAGGACTCGTATGTTGTCTTTTGGTACGCAATAAGAGCCAACAACTACTACATAATAATAGAAAGCACGCTGCAAGACCAGGTGCAGACTCCGATTTTGAAGTACGCCCAGACAAAATAGTAACAATTCATTAGCCCGAATGGGCACTACAACAGATGGATCGACTTGCAAGAGTGAAATCTTTTCATATAAAAACCTCTTAATCGACAAATTACTGAACATAAAGATAGCCTGGATTAAAGGGCTTTTAAACGTATTACTTTCGTTAGTCTACTTTCCATGCAGGGCGTAGTGTACCTGTGCATGGGACTGAGGCCATCTGAGGATCAGGATATCTGCTGGAGTTTGGCTGAAATACGACTCGCTTGACCAATGGTCTCAGGATTGATTTTCTGCAAATTTTTGCGAGGCAAATCGGTAGCAATGGCCAGATCAATAGCAGTCGCAATCGATAATGGCGCGGAGTCGCTCTTTTCTTCCATACTGAGTCTGAAAATACTTTCAGCTACTTCGCAGTCGAAACGCGATGCATATGTGACCTGCATGCTTGGTTTTCCGATCTCGACAGCTCTGTCGTCGTCGCTGCAGCGTCCAGATCTTCTGCAGCGCTGGAGCGCGCGCGACGCTGGTAGCTGTGGCGGCAATCAATCATCTGGTCTGCCGCTCACTCTTTAGCCGTCATGGCAGCTGTCAATGGCTTAAAGCCTATAGAGCTCGAATTTTGCATTCGATTTTCTTTGATGCGGTTTTTAATTTTTCTTTTGACAGACGCTGTCAAGACAGTTTTTCCTGAGTATCAAACGATATTCTTAATCGCAAGATATCGTCAACGTCTCAAAGTAAATCAACCAAATAGCTTCATCGACCACCGTGTCAAGCGCGTGTCAACGCACTGTCACTTGACTGGCCGACTGTGAGAGACGATACTCTGCGCGTGATGTCAATAAACGATATGGCTCCAAGGTTCCTTTTGGCAACAGATCGTCAATCATTCTACAATATAGAGCGATCACTCGTTTGAGAACAAGTTTCAGGTTTGCCTTGAACTTTAAAGAGCCACGTGATCCCAGCAACTAGACCTTGACCTGCTGCCTCGTGATCCAGAAGTTCCGCTTTGGTCTGTCCTGCTGTAGAGAGACCTGGGAGATCAACTACCGTTTTCAAGTCTGTTGCACGCTAGTGCAGGCCAAAGGAGCACTGATCATCATAATTCAATCGCACACCAGTTCCGCCGTCATCTCGCTGCGCGACACCGGGACCTTTAGTGCAGATGGAATCAGCCTCTGAAGACGTCGTCCTGGCAGAACTGGTTGACCAGGCCTTGCGCACATGAACTTCTTCAGTCTCAAGCTGCACACTGGGTTCACGAGAAAGAGGTCTGGTGAGCGATTCAAACATCAACACATCGGACAATTTTATCTTCGGATGATGGACAACTAACGAGGTCCTACCCCGCCGGCAATGCCACGAAAGAAACATTGGGCGCGGCGGTGTAAATTGGTATGATTGACCATGATATCGTGGCTCTCTTGATTCAATTATAAGTTAGCCAGCAAGGAATTTTGATCACGAAGACCATCTTCATCCTTCGACTGCAACAGAATGAAAAATGATTCTGAGCATACCGTCGCTGAGGTTGAGTTTCTAGTTTCTTCGCAGATCAATTGATGATGCCTTTGTGGCACGAGAGATGCCTGTGAATCTTGCCGCTGTTTCAGGGGCCTGGATCCCACTCGGGTTTTATCTGGCTCCAGGCGGACGGATGCAGCTGTTTGACCTGACCTGAGGAAGAATAGTTTGGGCTCACCCTAGGACCAGTTCGCGCGGCGTAGCGTTCACCCTGTTGAGTGACAACTTAACTGCTTTACAGCTCCATGGCCGCTGATTTGTGGGCTGTTCTGACGCACGCTACCTTACCATCATCAGCAGACTTTACCGTCAACCATGGACGACGGAAGTCAGGTTTTCCTGACGCTCAGCGTGACATGCTTCATTGTCGCAGCAGCAAGGCTTTTGTCGGCTTGATGCGTAAAGAGACTCGCTGACCTGACGGATCGCCGCGCAGTGATCAACGTTTCATGGGACGCGCGGATATCTGAGTTTTATCAATATTTTACCCAGTCTCTCGCCGATGTCGCGCATCAATCAGTCACGGACGCAATCCTCAGCGATCCTAATGGAAGGATTTACGCAGACAGAAAGCGCATCTCTAGGTGACAGGCGGTCTGGCTAATAAAGACCTTGGCGAATTCCCATACGGGCTGCGGGCTAGAACTGGGCGCCCGTACCGCGCGACCAGCACCAGCAACAGATGCATCAGTTTCGCGTCACCAAACTCGTGAAGACGTGCGCTAGACGGGTACGGTGATTTTAATCAACTGCCGCGTCCTTTCTCTGTCTGTTTCCTTCTACAGAGATAGCTAAAACTCAGAAAACTAGACGCGACGCTGACAATTCTCGACAGCGCTGACCATCGGGTACTGGTGTTAAAGAGTGATTTTATCCAAAGTCAAATCGATTTTTGTCAATACAAATCACTGTTTGAGCAAGGTCTGCACACTGACGATAATCATCTCGTATACCTATGGAGAATAGTAAAAGTCCCATCATTTTCGTTATAATTTTCATCAAATTTTCTCCCAAGAAGCCTGCAATTTGTTTTGCAGTTCTTAACAGGAGATAAGTGATGACACATAGTAGAGCAAAAGCAACTACGGTTATCAGTTGATTCTGCAAACCTCCATTAGCCAGACTTAAAGCAGTTGTAATTGTACCTGGTCCTGCAAAAAGTGGCATTGCAAGAGGAGAAATAGCAATAGACATTGGATCTGAATTTACTGCTTGCTGCTCCATTCCTTTATAGCTAGGTGAATGATTACCATTAATCATATGGTAACCGATAACAGCCACTAATATTCCGCCAGCAATTCTGAAAGAAACAATTGTAATTCCAAATACTTTAAAAATGAAATCTCCTGAAAAGATAAAAACAGTTATAATAACAAAGGCAATCAAAAGACTCCTAAAAGCAATTTTTCGTGAAATTTTTTGACTATCATCTGCTACTAAAGCCATGTAAGCAGGAAGATTTGAAATTGGGTTCATTATAGCGAAAAATGCCATAAATGCATAAAAAAATTGTGAACTCATCGTTTTTACTCAACTCCAGTTAGATATACTGACAAACTTTTCCGTCTTTATACGCTTGGTCAATAATACCGCCGCCCAAACATTCCTGACCATCATAGAAAACAACGGCTTGACCAGGTGTAATAGCTCGCTGAGGTTCAGCAAAAATAACCTCTGCTTTATCACCCTTAACCTTTACAGTAACTTTACTATCAGGTTGACGATAACGGAATTTTGCTGTGCATTTCATTTCAAATTCTTCTGGCATATCTCGAGTAAAGTGAATCATTGAAGCGTCAAGAGAAGTTGACATCAACGACTCATGGTGGAAACCTTGACCCACGTAAAGAATATTTTTAGAAAGATCTTTCCCTACTACAAACCAAGGAGCATTATCTCCACCTTTGGCCACCAATACCCATACCACCACGTTGACCAATGGTATAATACATGAGTCCATTGTGTTCACCCATATCACGACCATCGACAGTCATCATACGACCTTTTTGAGCTGGTAAGTATTGACTAAGAAACTCTTTAAAGTTTTTCTCACCAATAAAACATATTCCTGTTGAATCTTTTTTCTTGGCTGTTGCAAGACCTGCACGTTCAGCAATCTCACGAACTTCTGGCTTTTGTAGATGTCCTAAAGGAAACATCGTTTTCTGCAACTGCTCTTGCGAAAGTTGACTAAGGAAGTAGGTTTGATCTTTATTGTTATCTGCACCACGCAACATATGGACAATGCCGTCTTCATCGCGAACAACTTGAGCGTAATGTCCTGTAGCCACATAATCCGCTCCCAATGTCATCGCATAATCTAAGAAAGCCTTAAACTTGATTTCCTTATTACACATAACGTCTGGATTAGGGGTACGGCCTGCACGGTACTCTGCTAAGAAATACTCAAATACACGATCCCAGTACTCTTTTTCAAAGTTGACAGAGTAATAGGGGATACCAATCTGATCAGCTACTGCTGCTACATCTTTATAATCTTCGGTTGCTGTACACACACCAAATTCATCTGTGTCATCCCAGTTTTTCATGAAAACACCGATTACATCATAACCTTGCTCTTTTAAAAGTAAGGCTGTTACTGATGAATCAACGCCACCACTCATACCGACAACAACACGTGTTTTTGAATTATCAGTCATAGATAACTCCTCCCATCAAATAAAAATTAACATAGACTTGAAGGGTCTAGTTATTCAAATATCGATTTGAAGGTCGATTTTGAAGCGTCAAATCACGCAAGCTTAATTATATCATGATTAAGAAATAATGCAAAAAGGTTGCCACTAGGCAACCTTATGTATTCTTATTTTTGTGTAAAGCCACTGTAAAGCTATCATTCCTAAAACTACCAAGGGAGTCAAGACAGCTACAAGTAGCCATTGGGGTTCACGATAGCTTAAAATCAGTTTATTCTGTCCTCTTTGTGATACAACGGTTGGTGTTCCAATCGTTGACAAGCTGTAATCATCCTTATCAAGTTCATTATCATTTAGCGTCAAGATGGAATCTTTATAGACAACTATCGGTAGATTCAGTTTCTCCCCTTCAGCAGCCTGCCAAGTTAATACAAGATAACCATCCTCGAGTAGCTTTTCTGCCTTCTGATTCGTAACGATATTTTCGTAATAAAGATCGTAAGTGTTCTGCTTACCTATTGTCCCATAAATAGGTACGTAATCTGGTGTGGGTTTGACAACTAAATTTAAAAACTGTGACAAGTCACTGTCATTCATGGTAAGACTTATCGTCTGATGATCTCCTTCAACGTAAGTATGTTTAACAATGGAAATAAGTTCACCATCTTGTGCCGCAGTTTTTACACGATCGGTAGTATCCATCATGTGTTTACTGAATAAGACCAACACCCGCAAGGCAAAGAGTAAAAACAGCAATACTTTTCCTTGATTTACAAATCGCGTGACCGTTAACCCCGTAATTGCTAAAAGTAAAATAGTGGCAGGAACAAAGAATCTAAATGGAAATTGAATCAGTTCAGCAAATGTATTTCCATTTTCTACTAGATACTGCCACGGAAAAAGACCTGTCGATAAGAAGAAGAAAATAAAATAAATAAAGTGCAGTATTTTTTTCCATCTAGCAAATTTCTTCCAATTCAAAACAGCGTAAAGAAACTGTAAAATGAGTAACACCATTAATGAAATTGGGGTATATAGCCAGTATCTTGCTGTCCCATCTATCCCATTCTTACCAATTTCTCTATTTATAAATGGATCTAAGAGATGATTAGTCCCTCTCAAATATAGGAGTACTAACCAGACATTGACAGTCAGTAAGAGGAACAGAATGACTGCTATACTACTTGAACGAAGGTTTCCTTTTTCTTAGCGATAGGAGACTTTACAAAAGTGTAAAGATAAAAAGGAAGATACATCATCACTAATATCAAAGCACTAAGTACGTGAACCTGAAAAATCAATGCTATAGACAAGGCAAGTCTAATTGGTTCTACTTTTTGATAAAAGACATAGTGAATTGCTGGAATAAAACAAAAAGGTAGTAAAGCTGCTCCCCAACTAGAGAAACCCTGACGCATCGTCCAGTATTGGATAGAGAATGTTGTCGCATAGAGTAAACCTAGTGACAAGGCAATGTTTGTCTTAACTTTACACTGCTTGAGCAAGGCATACATTGAGGACTCAGCTAGTATATGTAGTAATACCCTTGACACAATCTGATAACGAAACCAGGTGCCACTTATTAAAATAAGCCCTCCTTGTAAATAGGCAAAAAAAGGACCGTAAAGAGCATTGACAATGCGGCCTGACTGTTGGAATCCATATAAAGATAAAAAGTAAGAAAGGTTACCATTTTTTAGTTGCATAGCAGCTTCATAGAACCTGTTATAGTGAAAGATGGAATCTGAACCTAAAATGACTTTTCTTGTAAATAGTTGTGGTGTAACCAATAATACAGCAAAAGCTATAATAATCAGAGAAACCCACAACTTTTCTCTTGATTTAAAAATTTGTTTCATTGCTATACCTTTCATTCCTATTATAACAAAAAGGCCATACCCTACCTAGTAATAACAAGTAGCTCTATAAAACAGATTACCTACATCCAAATTAAAAAGCTGAGAGTACGCTCCCAACTTCTATTAATATTAGTAATTCCAAGCTGACAAACCTTGTGCGTTATAGGCATTCAAGGCTGATTGAATTTGATCCTCAACTGTTGCAGTAGAGCCCCATCCAGGCATTGTTTGAAAAAGACCTGATGCACCTGAACCATTTGCTGCAGTATGATCACCATTTGACTCACGCGCAATAATTGACTCCCAAGTTGACTGAGGAACACCAGTAGCTGCTGCCATCTGTGCCGCTGCATAGGAACCAACTTCTCCTGCAGTGTTCCCATTTGAGAGAACAACCGACCCGCTACCAGTTGCAGCAACCGAAGGAGCTGTTCCAGTATTTTGAGTCGACGTAGTATCAGTATTCGTTGAAGCAGCGCTTGTAGTAGCAGTATCTGACTGAGACTTTTCAGCTGCTTCTACCGATTCTCCTGTTATTTCTGACTGAGGCTTACTTTCTTCAACATTTTCTTTATTAGCTTTATTCTCTTTACTTGAGCTAATTTCTGTTGATTTAACTAAATCTGCTGTCGATTCTGATGTTGTTGATGCTGTTGAAGGTGCTGGGGTAACAGAATCTGAAAATGCATTAACCAACCCTTTATTAATTAGTGTAGACAGTGATACTGCCAAAATTACAATAAAACTTGTTACAATTGCCACCGATACCGCCAATGATTTCTTCGCTGCTAATTTGATACGGCGTCCCTTATAACTTTTTTTAAACATAAATCCCTCCTAGTTAATTCTAGTTACATTCATCATAACTTAGTAATATTACTGCCGATTATTTGTATTATGTCTAATGTTACAATGATTTATCATTTTAATAAAAAAATGCCAAAAATCTGGCATTTTCCCCTTATTTGTATGAGATTTGACTAGTTTTCCTCATAAGTCAGTAATAATGATTTAGTACCAACCATTAGCATTCCAGAAAGCAAGAGCTGCTGTCCATGAACCATAACGGCTTGCTACATAATTGTCTGCTACCTTCTCTTGATTTTCAGGAGACAAGTCTCCGTTCAAATATGATGATGCTAATTGGTAACGTCCATAATATTGCCCATTTTGAGCTGTATAGCTACCGCTTGACTCACGTTGCGCGATTTCTTCTTTGGCAGCTGCCTCTGAAGAAGAAAGATTTGTATTGGTTGCTTGAGTATCTTCACTTTGTGTAGACTCTGTTGATTGTGTTGATTCAGCAGCTGCTTCTGTTGTAGCTGAAGGTTCTGTAGTCTCTTCAGTTGTTTCATTAATTGTTAAGTTTTGACCAATAGAAATCTTATTGGCGTTTTGAATACCGTTTTTTGAAACGATTTCATCTACGGTCGTACCATTTTTCTTAGCAATAGCTGAAAGTGTATCGCCTTTTTGAACTGTGTAAGTTTCTGCATTAGCTAAAGCTGTTGCCCCAAGTGTTGCTACTGTAACAAGTCCCAAAAAGACCTAATTTTTTAGTGTTAGATGTATTCTTTTTTTGCATGATGATGCTCCTTTATCTATTTATAGTCCAATCCATATTAGTCAAAGATTTTAAGTTATTTTATTGTTTATGACTAATAGGTAAATCAACTGGCTTACTCTATATAGGGATTTCTCAATCCAGATTAAGCTGAAGAACTATAACCATGTATCTATGATACCTTGGAAATATAACATCCCCTTGTTAGGGATATTAAAAATATTACAAGTAGGTTGGGATTAGACGAAAAAAGAACGCCTACGTGGGCGTCCATCTAAAACTTCGGCTCTATAATTTCTGTAGTGGGTAAAACTACTGTAGAGATTATAGAGCTTTTTGAATGCAGACAAAAAGTCCCATAAGAACTATAATGAAAAGCAGCCAAACCAGCATTAGGAAGAACTTATGAGACTTATTAAGAATACCACAGAATTAATCGGAATTAGAGACCAAAATATCAATATTTCACTTGTTTTTGAAACTGATACTCATATCGAGATTCAAGCAAAACTCGATTCCCCTGCACCATCATGTCCTCATTGCCATGGAAAGATGATCAAGTACGACTTTCAAAAGCCTTCTAAAATCCCTCTTCTTGAGCAAGCTGGAACTCCAACACTACTACGTCTGAAAAAACGTCGTTTCCAGTGTAAAAGTTGTAGACGAGTCACGGTAGCTGAGACATCTATCGTTGAGAAAAACTGCCAAATCTCCAATCTAGTCCGACAAAAGGTTACACAACTCCTAACTGAGAAGGTGTCATTAACGGATATTGCCAGAAGACTTCGCGTATCAATGTCCACTGTCTATCGTAAACTCGACCAGTTTACTTTCAAGGAACACTATGACAAACTCCCAGCTATTATGTCCTGGGATGAGTTTGGGTTCAAGAAAGGGAAATTGGCTTTTGTTGCGCAGAACTATGAGACAAACAAACTCATAACTATCCTTGATAATCGCTGCCAAACTACTATACGAAACTACTTTTTGAAGTATCCATTGAAAGTCCGACAACAGGTACAGTTTATCACGATGGATATGTCTGGGACCTATATGCCACTAGCCAAAAAACTTTTTCCAAACGCCAAAATCGTTCTTGATCGTTTCCACATTATCCAGCACCTTGGTCGAGCCTTTTTAAAGACAAGAATTGCTATTATGAACCAGTTTGATAAGAAGTCACTACCCTATCGAGCCTTGAAAAATCACTGGCGACTCTTCCAAAAGGACAGCCGTAAGTTATCTCTCAGCTCTTTTTATTCAAAGACTTTCCGACAAACTTTAGCACCACATGAAGTCGTTGAGAAGACTCTAGACTTTTCAGAAGAGCTCGCTAATGACTACAACCTCTATCAGCTTTTGCTTTTTCACTTTCAGGAGAAGAGGGTAGATGAGTTTTTTGAGTTAATAGAGGAGAACATGAGCAAGGTCAATCACTACTTTCAAACGGTCTTTAGGACTTTTCTTAGACACAAGCAATACATCAAGAATGCGCTAGAAACTGACTATTCAAACGCGAAACTCGAAGCGACTAACAAGTTGATTAAAGACATCAAACGGTTGGGCTTCGGTTTTAGAAACTTCATCAACTTTAAGAAACGTGTCTTCATCACTCTAAACATAAAAAAAGAGAAGACCTATCAGGTCCTCTCTAGATGTTAGCTTTTCGTCACCCACTACAGTTGACAAAGAGCCAAAACTTCTAGGTCTTAAGACCTAGTTTTTATTTATCTCAACGAATTAACTCTTAAGATAAAAAAGCATTAATCCTAAAGCTAAAATAGCAATAATTGATAAGGTATCTCGACCATTCC
>BNJV01001174.1_pt1 | contig 26598 bp, 46 predicted proteins | sample 8540591 | NCBI WGS metagenome assembly BNJV01 (sample SAMD00202457, study PRJDB9452) | human saliva metagenome | host: Homo sapiens | reverse complement strand
GATATGTGATAAAAATTTTACCATTACCATCGTATACTGGGATATATAGTCCTGTTACTTTGTAGTGTCCAGAATATTGGTTACTAGTAGCTTCTACACCTTGTGCTTTACCACCTTTTTGAGCATATTTCCCGTTCACAAATTCATGTTTCCCAGAACTATCATTTGCTATACCAGTAAACTTCTTACCGTCCTTGAAATAAAACCAATCTTTTTCCATCATCATACCACCAATTTGCGGCTTTCCCTTTTTACATAATAGATTCCGTTTTGATATCCATTAGCATATTTACCATTTGAAAAAAATAATGCTTACCTGCGTTATCTTTTCCTTCTCCTGTATGTTTTTTACCATTTTGGAAGAAGTACCAATCTTTTCCATCATCATACCACCAGTTGGCTGCTTTTCCTTTATCATAATATGTTCCGTTTTGGTATCCGTTTGCAGCTTTTCCTTTTACATAGTATGTTCCGTTCACATTACCATTAGCATATTTACCATTTGAAAAAGTAATGTTTACCAGCATTATCTTTTCCTTCACCTGTGTGTTTTTACCATTTTGGAAGAAATACCAGTCTTTTTCCATCATCATACCACCAGTTGGCTGCTTTTCCTTTATCATAATATGTTCCATTTTGGTATCCATTGGCTGCTTTTTCCTTTTACGTAATATGTTCCGTTCACATTACCATTAGCATATTTACCATTTGAAAAGTAGTGTTTACCAGCATTGTCTTTTCCTTCTCCCGTGTGTTTTTTACCATTTTGGAAGAAATACCAGTCTTTTCCATCGTCATACCACCAGTTTGCTAACTTACCATTTACATAGTATGTTCCATTTGATGTCCAACCTGTTTTCTTTTCTACAGTGTTTGCTTTAGTGGTTTGCGCTTTATCTGATGCTGTTTTTACAGAACTAGCTTGTTTTTCTGTTGATACACTTTTTTTAGTATTTTCAGTTTTCTTTACAGTTTCTGTTTGCTTTGTTGTTGTTTGTTTTGTTGTAGTAACAACTTGTTTTTTAGCCGTTTCTTTAACTTGTGCCGCATGAGCTTCACTAGATCCAGTAGCAGCATCTACTGCAAAAGGTGTCGCTAATACAGTTAAAATACCTAAACTCATTTTTAAGTTATTTTTTTCATAGTTATTTCCAATCTCCTATACTAATTTTTTTCTTTTTAATTCATGTTTTTAATTCATTATACATTATAACATTATTTCCATTACCGCTCAGTTACCACTTAATTACAAATATATTACATATTATGTCATCCACTTTATTAACAAAAATATGAATTTAATGCATTAAAAATTTGATATATTACCTTTATTGAATAAAAGAAAATCCGGTAAGAAAGGGCATTTTATATGCTATAATTAAAAACTTCAAAAATAAAAAGGATGCCTCCTGAGTAACACAGGATAACATCCATATTAATCAAACTAAATTTATATTTTCCAGATTTCTTTGTACATAGTGCAAATCCACAGGAATATCTATTTTAAATTGCCCACTTAAATACTGTTTTAAATGCTGTATTTAAATCAGTAGCAAAAAACTCTATGAATATCATTAATATTTTTCACAGGGAGTTTCTAAATAAATAATATTTTTAAATCTTCTTTCAAATTTTTATTACTTATCATTTCTACTGCTTTTTCAAAATCAACTCTACCAGAACGAGATGAGCCTAATAGTGTTAAACCTTTTTTTCCAATACATCACGAGTATTAATATTAACATTATATTCACTAACACCCATAAGTACTAAACTACCTTGTGGTTTTATATATTTAATAATATCATTGATAGCATAACCACTACCATCTCCACCACAACATTCTACACCATGGTCAAAGCTTAAATCAGCTGGAATATCGTCAGTAATGTAACGTTCTTTCGCAAAGCTAAACAATTCTAATTTTTCCCAGTAACGACCTATGACGATAATTTCACAGTTAGGCAAAGTATAGTTGATTATATTAGCCATAACATATGCTAAACTTCCATCACCTATTATAGCGATTCTATCCTTTTTACTATGAGAATTTTTCATAAATCTATTCATAGCATGCATACCAACACTAATGAACTCTGTAATAGCTGCGACACTATCTTCTACACCATCATACGCTACTACTCTATCTTTTGGTAAAGCTACAAATTCTCTCATAAAACCATCATATCCACTAGATAAGAAATGTGTTCCACTCATATAATTTTCATAGAATTCCTCATCACTTGCTCTTGGTGGTTGGTTAGGAATCATAACTACTTTTTGTCCTACTTTATACGTATCTGTAGGGTCAGCTATCACAATCCCTACACACTCATGAATAAAGAGCCATAGGTAGTTTTTTTAGCTAAAAATTTTTGGATCTCTTTTCCTTGATAGTATCTTTTGATCCGCATGACAAAGAGCCATATAGTTAGGTCTAATAACTATTTTTATCTTTATCATTTAAGTTTTTCTTCATTATATTTTACATTAATAAATTTCGGTTTTATCAATTGATATATTTGATTAATCATATTATTCTTCCTCTAACATACTCTTAGCAATTTTAAGATCCGTTACAGTAGTCACTTTAAGATTTGAGTATTCTCCACGAGCTAGCGCTACTTTTTTTCCCTTTAATAACGAATATTTTTACAAGCATCTGTTAATATTTTTTTCTCTTCCGCATCTAATGATGTATATAAGTCTAAGAAATCTTTACAACGGAAACTTTGTGGAGTTTGCCCTTGATAATAGTGTGCTCTATTTGGAATATTAGTAATATACTCACCATTTGTACTTTCAACTATTGTATCTACAGCTTCTACTACTGTATCTACAGCATCACTTTCTTTTAGCTAATCTAATATTATCTTTAATTATTCTAAGATGTAATAAACGGACGAACAGAATCATGTGTAACTACGATATCATCATCTGTTAGTTCTTTATATTCATTTATTCTTTTAATAATATTTTCAATTGTAGTATTTCTATCTACCCCACCTGGAGTAATGATTATTCTATCACTAAAAAGTAGGAACATATTGTTCAATTCAAATCTTCTGCATGTGAAACCCAGTCTTCATGCACTCCAACTACTATTCTTTCTATTTCAGGCTCTAACAAAAAAACTTCTCGATAGTGTGAATTATTATAGGTTTTATTACCTAAATCTAGAAATTGTTTTGGCATGTTGCTAATTCCCATTCTAGTTCCTGTTCCACCAGCTAATATTCCTGCGTAAATCATGTTTTTCTCCTCACTTTTTACTAAATATCCCTCAATTTATGTTTTATCTATTAACTCTTTAAATTTTTTAATTTGTGATTCAATCGATAATTGTTGTATAAAAAATATTGATCTCCTCTAAATTACAAATACTTTTTATTTTCAACAAATTTAATTATTTCCTCAATCGCTTCTTCATTATCAAAAATTATTTTACCAAACTTACCGCCTTGTGAAAGCTCTTCTGCTCCTCCTACATCAGTAGAAACAAAAGGGACTCCTAAAGACAAAAGCCTCCACATATACCCCAGGAAATCCCTCTTGCTTTGACATTGAAATAAGACATTTCATTTTTTTAAATATTTGTGAGGGATTTCTTTGATAACCTAAGAAATGTACGTACTTCGATAACTCATATTGTTGTGCTCTAAATTTTAAATCCTCTTCTAACTCTCCAGACCCTATATAGTACATATGATACTTAAATCCTCTTTCGTGCAATGTCTTTATTAATTCCAATGTTCTATCCGATCCTTTTTTTCTATCTATTCTTCCTATAGAACATATAGCTTTTACCCTCAATTCTGATATCTGTTTCCTCTCTAGACTTTTTAAAAATATCTTCAAAATTATATCCATTATAAACTTTCATAATTTTTACTTTGGTGTTCAGGGTATAATTCAACTATAGATCTCTTAGTTTTATTTGATATAGCTATAATTTTTCGTAGCTTCAAAAAATACTTTCTAAATCTATCTTCACGTCAAGTATTAGCAAAATCCTCTATACTTCCATGAACCCAATATATTTTCTCAATATCTCTTTTTGTAAATGGGATATCAGGATACATAACTTCAAAACATAATTTCCACATCATAGTCATCTTTTTTTAATTAAATATCTTCTTAAGAGTTTTTGGAAATCTCTTACCTAATTGTTCTAGAACTAATCGAATTAATTTGTGGTATTTTTCGTTATTAAAATTTTTTTATTACACTAATATTTTCAGGTAAATTTTCATAACCTACTTTTGCCTTTATCTATTTCTACAATATCAATGTCATATCCATCAAAATTATCATTAGAAAGTATCCCAGATAATATTTTCTCAGCTCCACCACCTTTAGAATAAGATGGGATAACTATCAATATTTTTTTCATTATATTTTCCTCTACATACTAATTATTACTCTCATATTTATTATATTTAGACCACACAAATTTGTATATCTTTTTCATTAATGTTCAATAAGGTAACAGCCATTTTTAACTCACTAGGTGCTGCGCTATTTTTTTAATTATCTTAAACCAAACATCTCTTAATTTATTCTTTAAAAATCATATACTCTCTTTTTATTTTTTTATAATCTTCACATTGTATCAATTGGTTAAATATAGAAATATACGCAAAAAGTGATTCTAACAACTAATTGTTCTTCATACTGTGGAAACTCTGCTAAAAGTATACTCACCAATTTGTTCCATTATTTCAATATAATTCATATCTTTAGAACTAAAACAACTCTGGTAGTTATGCTGTTCTCTCTAATAAAATAATAATAATAATTTCCACTTATAAGCGTATATTCATCTACATACTTTAAAAAGCTCTAATGTATAAAAATGCATCCTCATATATCTTTCCTATTAGAATTTTTATTTTTAGCCAAATTTGCATTAATTAATTTACACCAAGCTGAACCATACAATCTTTTTGTTTTTCTAAATATTCTTTTTAAATATTCTTTTTATCCAATATTGAAAATAATCTTCACCCTTATAAAATGGTCTTATTTTATTTTTGTAGACCCGTGTCATACCACACTCTGCAACAAGTGTTCCTGTATTGCTATATATAGTTTTTCATACATTTCTTCATGAATATAGTCATCACTATCTACAAATCCTATATACTTTCCCGTTGCCTTCTCTACTCCATAATTTCGCGCGTCTGATAATCCTCCATTCTCTTTATGATAAACCTTAATTCTATTATCGAGAGCAGCAAATTCATCACACAGTTTACCACAGTTATCAGGTGATCCATCATCTACTAAAAATTATTTCTAAGTTTTTTTATACGTCTGATCTATTATAGATTTCACACATTTTTTTCTAAATATTTCTCTACCTTATATACAGGAACAATTATACTTATCAACTCATTATTCATTAAATTCACCTAATTTCTCATAAAAGCATTTTTTTATATTTTTATCAAAATTTTTTTCTATATAAATTTATATTAACTTTTTATTAATATTATAGTAATTTTTCTCTTCAAGTTATATATTCATTTTTAACAGCTCTAAAAACTCTTCTTCAAAAATAATTTATTATATTTTTATAAAAAATAATTGTTTTTAAAGTTTTCTTCTTCTAAAATGCTATTTAAAAACTGAAAAAATATGCATACATTTTACGACAGTCTGCCGCTTTTTTTAAACTCGGATAATTTTCACAAGTATTTTCATGGAATTTTTCTACTATTTCTATAAGATTTAACATCTTGGGATTGAACTTAGTATTTGTTATACTATTTTTCCCTCATTAGATAATTGTAATAAGGATTATCTAATATAACGACCTTGTCTACATTGTCAATTAGATCATAACTATAAAAAGTATCTTCATACAATTTACCTATTGGAAATTTAATGCAATGCTAGCCTTAATTAATCTCACACATGTTGATCCAAAAATATTTTTCAATTTTTAAATATTCCTCTAGATATTCCTCTTTATTACATATTTTATAATATTTTTTTATTAGTAAATAATTCTATTCTATCTGGATAAACTACTTTTTAAATTACACTCTACAACATCTGCATTTTCTCTTTTAATCACTTCATATAACTTTTTGATACATCTCTAAATCTACATAGTCATCACTATCAACAAAAGCCTATATACATACCCTTTGCTCTAGCAACACCATAATTTCTAGCATCTGATAAACCACCATTTTCCTTATGATACACTTTTATTCTAGAATCTAATTTCTTTAACTCATCACAAAGTTCTCCACTACCATCGGTAGAACCATCATCTACTAAAATTATTTCTAAATTCTTATATGTTTGATTTATTATTGAGTCTATACATTTTTCCTATATACTGCCTCACATTATAAACTGGTACTACTAACACTTATTAATTCATTCACATTTATTCTCCTTTGTACTTATCAAATAACCTATAGTGAATAATAACATTAACTGGGTGAACTCATCACGAACAAATATTACATCTAAAAATAGAGATACAATTAAGATAAAATATATATTCATATGCATTATAGTAAATGATATATTATTTTTTTATTTATTAATTCAATTTAATAAAACTTAACAATAGTTTTAAATAACCATATTATTATAACTAATAATCCAATCCCCCTTGATATAAAAAGAACCGCTAAATAACTATTATGTATAGCCGCTCCTCCATTTAAAATTGGAAACTCTTTAGCATCAAATTTTTTTAGCAAACTCCGTATTCATTCCTTGCCTATTCCAAACAAAGGTTTCTTTATGTATAATTTTTAAAGTTTCTTTCCAAATTGATAATCTACCATTACCAAGCTCTTCACCAGAATCTGTTTTCTCTATAACAATTTTTCTTTTTTTCTTCTGTTCTTTCTTTATTTTTATTGCTTGTTGGGTTATATTCAAATATTTTACCTCTATACTTCTCAAACTTATTATTGTTTCGGACTTCTTCTTCACTGATTCTCTGTATATTTCCACTATTATAATCATAAACATATCTTGTGTAAGTCACTTTACTAACTACACCCGCAGATAATTTTTACACCACTATATGCAGTTGATACCAAAAAGGCTGAGACTACAATTATTATTACTTTTTTTATTGATATTATATTTCTTTTTATAATTTTTGAATACCCAAAGACATATATAAATTATAAAAATTATAAGTACTGTATACATTGCCCCTCTCGAATTACATAATGAAAACTACAATAAATTCAACTACAATAAAAAAATCTCATCAGTTTCTTCTCTAGTCTACTTATTAATATCTTTTTATTTAATAAAATAAATACTGCTAGTATTATCAATGGTATAGCATGCATAGTCTCTTTTATTTGGGCTGAAAAAAATGTACCATAAAGTAATAAGTTGTATGTATTATCACCAATCGTTACATAACGTATTCCATAAGTGTAAGGATTAGCTAAATCTCCCATTATAAAAAAATACTTATATTTAAAAAAATACAAAAGCTAATGAGATCAAACTAGTTATCAATTTAAAAAAATGATTGTTGGATAAAATATATATTTAAATATCTCAGAATCATCATACCTATTTTTTTAAGAGTGTCATATGCAGGTAAAAAGTTATTATTACTATAATAGTTAGTATGGTAGATCTAATGGAATCAAAACAATTTGTTTTATATTAAATACAATTGTTAGTGCACTAGAAATTATCCAAAATATTAAAAACTTTTATTATAGTGATATACTCTTTTTTTCTAATAAATATCCCATAAAAAGCTATCACTAGCCCCCATAATACTAGTAAATTATGAAATATTGAGTCATATATTGCTATATTTTTTTATTATATAAAAATTGTGATCTTGTTGAATATAAGAAATATAATGAAAAATACAATATTGGATATTTTAGAAATACATTAATAATTTTCTCTCTATGTAATATTTTCTCCATCATCATTTTACTGCTTCCTTAATAACAATATTTTTTTCTCCTTCTTTATTATAATGCACACCATCATTTGTATATTCATACTTCAAATGATAATCTTCAGAAAGATCTTTATTTATATCTATTAACTTTATTTTGTTCTCTCTTGTAAAGTCTTCTAACCATTCATTTAACTCTCTAACTATTTCATTATCCACACTATCTCTAAATAGTGCATACCCAATTGTTGTTAAAGTTAGTTCTATATTTCTTTTTATCTGTTTCTAAAAGTAATTTCTTATAATTCTCTTTTATTATCTCTTTATTATAATTTGATATTATATCATTAATACCTAATGATACTAACATCTTCTTAATTGATACATCATTATACTGCTCTAGGTTTTTCTAATAGAGTGGCTAATGTTACTCCTCCTAAACTTATATTGGTGTATCCCTCTAACTCTAATTTAGCTAATCTTGAATCACCAAAAATTATATTTTCTTTTAATTCAGTATTCCTGAACTCTTTATATTTTCCTTTATAAAAATTCTTATTTCTTTTGTTCTCTTAGTTCATAGTTAAAGTATCTACTTCCTATTGCTCCTATAAAGTCACTTCTATCATCAATATCGTATGAACTTTCTTTATCCATTAAGTAAGCTTTTTGTTTTAGGTGTTAAGTAACTTATATTTTTCATAGAAATTTTTTTAGTAGTTATATAAATCGCCCCCATTGGTTCTATATAACTTCTTCTCATCTTGTCTTCTATATCCTCTGTCTGCAGCGAAGCTTTCTTGAATATAATTGTTATCGTCTAAACTTGTAAATAACCTTGGAGATTTATCTAATTCTACATAACTTACCACATTCTCCACACCTTCTTCTCTTGATTCTTTAAATAATTTCATCGCTTCTTGAATCTGTTTTGCACTTCTTAATGGTGATGTTAATTGTAATAGTACGTATACTACATCTTCATCAAATCTACTTAGAAAAATCCAGTCCTACTAAATTTGACGGTGTCGTATCTTTTGATAGCTCTGAATCTCTTAATATGTACTTATTCCTCTTGTTTTACATATATCTAAGTATAGTTGTGAATCTGAACTTACATATATATCTTCTTTGGCAAAACATCCTGATTCTATTGCTGCATCTATCGTATGGAATATTAATGGTTTGCCATCAAAAAATAACATATTTTTATTTTTTAATCCTTTTGATCCACTTCGTGCTGGTATTAAACATACTGCTCTCATTTTTCTTCTCCTTATTTGATTCTTCTCATGAGGTACTCCTACATAGGTTCCACTTTCCTTTATTGTTTTTACTACTGTAGCTCCTGCCCCTATTATTGTATATGGTGCTATTTCTACTAATTGTATTATTATGCTACCACTCCCCACATAAACTCCTTCTCCTAATTTACAAAAATTAAGTATCGCTCCTGGGGTAACATTACAATGTGGTGCTATTACCGTATGATGTTCTACTATTGCTCCTGTATTTACTATTGAATTATCATAAATTTCTACTTCAGATCCTATAAAACACCTACTTATGAATATTCCTTTTCCCTTTATGCTTGAATCTGTTAGTATAGTTGCTTCTCTACTCACTATATTTATAAATGCATCTGGATATTTTTCGTCTACTAAGTCAAACAATTCTTTTCTTTTTTTATTATCACCTATTGTTATGAAGACTTTATCTATCATGAAGAGATTTTTAATACCTCGTTTGTTTTTCCTAGTATTGGATATCCTTTATATTCTTCAATATCCTTGTCATCAAAAATATCCTACAAATTCATAGTTATATATATCTAAATGGGGTTTTTACTGCATCTGAATGGCTTCCTGCTCCTATAAATGCTACTCTTTTCTTCATTATATCCCTCCATCATATCATTGAATTCTTTAATTATACTCTTATCTTTAGATAAATAATCTAATATTGCTACTTTGGCTTTTTCTATTGAATTTTTCTTGTTCATATGGATTATAGAAATCTCTTATATTTGATAATTCTTTTTAGTCCTTTTTGTATACTTTCTCTTGTCGTATCTACATCTACTACACTTGGTCCTCGTAATCTTCCTAATTGTCTATTTCCAATATTTAATGTTGGGACTTTTAACGATGGAATTTCTATTAAACCTGAAGACGAATTTCCTACTAATCCTTTTGAATATTTTACCAATGAATGATATTCCCTTGGTTTTAAGGAAATAAATACTTTTTGAACTGCTATGTTTTTCAGTATATTCTTCTATCGCACTCATTATCTTATCCGAATCAGTATCTGAGTTTGATCCTATAAATATTACTTGTTTTGTCTGTTCTGATAATACTTCTAGAAGTGTTTGGATTTGTTTTAACGCTCCCCATCTTCTAATGTAACTGGATGGAACAGTACTACATAGTACTCTTTTTCTAACTCCATACCTAAAGTTTTTCTAATTCTTTTCTTTGTTAGAAAATCTTGCTTTATTACATTTTTCTACACCCATAGCACCTATAGTTTGTGTACATTCTGTTCTTCTTCACCTAGTTGTATTACTCTATTTTTAAATTCTTCACTGGCTACCAAATGCAAGTGACTCATTTTTGTTATCGCATGTCTAATTGATTCATCAAAAATTACCCAGTGTTTTTCTCCACCATGTAAGTGACAAACTGGTATATTGTATATTAATGCTACGTTTACTACTGGGAAGCATCTCATATCTATCTCCGAGTATAATAATTAAGTCATACGTAACTTCTTCAAATAACTCTGATAACCCTGTTGTTAATATCGCTAGTGATCTGCTTACACATTTTTTTGATGTGTTTTCTAGATTTAACAGGATATTATATTTAACCCGTCTTCTTCTATCTGTTTGTATGTATTCCCATACTTTTCTTCTAAATGCATGGCAGTAACTACTACATCAAGCTTTATGTTTTGTTCTTTATTTAGTTTTAAAAAGTAACGCTCTCATTATTCCATATTCTGCTCGTGAACCAGTTACTACACATACATTTTTTTCATCTATCTTACCTCTTACTCTTGATTTTTTTAATTCACTATGTTTAATTAACATATCTTCTTCGAAGTCATATTCACTTACTTTTCCTAGAATGTCATACCAATTCATCGGACTTATTCCATTTCCTGGACGTTTCGTTGTGATATTCTCTTCTGTAAATACTTCTCCTTTTTTTATAGTCTTTTTTTAGCTATTATTGATTTTTCTCGCCACTATTTTTATTTTTTTATCTCAGCCTCCACTGGCTCTTTTTCATATTTTTCCAAGTGACGTTTCTACTATTCTTACACCTTTTTACTAGTCTTTCTAATATATCAGGTGTCGTACTAGCCTTATGGTCTGGACCTGGCATATCATTATCCAGTGTGAAGTGTTTCTCTATTATCTCAGCCCCTAAAGCCGCTGCCGCTATCGGTACTTCATATCCGATACTGTGATCTGAATATCCTATTTTTTTGATTTGGAAATTCTTTTTTTCAATGTTGATATCACATTTAGATTTAGGTCTGGATATTTTGTTGGATACTCTGTAGTACAATGTAGGATTGAAATATCCTCTGTTCCATTGTCTTCTAATATTTTTACTGTTGCATGTATCTCTTCTAAAGTTGCCATACCTGTTGATAGAATTACTTTTTTTATTTTGTTTTTCCTATTTTTTTCTAAGTACGGTAGATTTGTAATTTCTCCTGATGGTATTTTATATACTGGCATATCAGTACTAATTAGAAATCAGTGATTCTTCATCAAATGGTGTAGAAAACACATCTACTCCTTTTTTTCTAAGCAATAGTCTCTAAGCTCTAAATATTCTTCAAAACTAAGTTCTAGTCTTCTTGTCATCTCAAGTTGACTATCTTCTGTTCCTGTTGTTTTCTTTTGATATTCTGCCTTCGGTGCATACTTAGATATTAATAAATCCGCCTTAAATGTTTTGGAATTTAACGGCATCTACTCCACATTCAACTGCGACATCTACCATTTTTCGCTAGATTAAAATCACCATTGTGATTACATCCTATTTCCGCTATTATATATACCATTTTTCTCCTATCTTTTTATAATTTTTTTCTATATCTTTCTTATAATAGATAATTAGTATTATAAATATTACTAGACATCTAACCATCTTATTAATAAATTTTTCCATAAACATATTTGAAAATAAAGCCATATAAACTTACAAGTACTACAAGTATTATATACCCTAAAAACTTAGTTCATTATAATTATATTTTTATTTTTAGCTATAATATGATGAAATATTAGCAACGATATGTATGATATCACTGTGGCTACAGCTGCACCGTAAATACCTTGAATAGGAATTAAAAACAAAATTTAAAACATAATTTATTACTGCAGCTAATAATGTCCCAATCGGTATATACCTTGTATTCTCGTAATAAAAATTGAATATTAACAGGGAATGTGTATAAAAAAACATAATAAAATAGCTTATTACTATTAACACTATAAAGTCTCTACTACTTTTATAAGAACTCCCTCCCATTATTAATACTAGTTCTGGAAAAATTGATAAAAAAACCTATTGTTAAGAATACCCCCACCATAAGATATCTTTCTTTATATTTTTATCAAATCTATATTCCCTCTTCTTCTCCTCAAAAAAACCAGGGTATCCAAAGCTGTATTCATGCTCATTAGCGCAATTGAAACTATACTACCTAGAGAATATCCAAAACTATATCGCAACTTCTGAACTTGTCATATATTTACCAATCATAATTCTATCTAATTGATTTAATAAATTATGACCTAGTATATGAAATACTAAAGGAATCGAGGTAAGTAATATAAACTTAATAAATGTAACATCTAATATTACCGTACTACTTTTATATATGAATAATAAAAATATTATTCCTACCACTACCCAGGTACAATTCCTCCTAATATTCTTGCTAAAAATCATTTTTAATGTACACAAGAATAATAATGATAACACTACGTTACCAAATGACATGAAAAAAAGATAGAATTAGTTGTTTTTAGTCTCTTGTGTTTGAATATAGTACTGAGACAGGCTACTTTGGAGATGTGTTAAATAACCCTGAATTAATATAAACATTAATATTCCAGTAGAAAAAGCCTAATATTTTTCTATATTTTTATGAAATATCAAACTTATACTAGAGAATACAACAAAAAAACAATTGTTGCTATAGTTGTACTACTTGCAATATATTCTTTAAATTTATCTTCATATTTTATTTTTGCAATACTAAAAGCTACCTGAAATTTGCAAACCTAAAAATATTGAAAATATACCTACCCAGGAGCTATATAAATTATAATTTCCATAGTCTTCTTGAGACATTACTCTAGTATATATAGGTAAAGTAATAAAAACTTAATCCCTGAATTAACAAATTTCCGATTGTATAAAGCTAAACTGGAACTAAGCAGTTTATTTTTTTCTCATTATAGTTCATCCTTATTAATATTATATTTTTAATAATGCATTGTCATATTCTCGAGAATTAAAATCATAAAATATCTCTTTCTCTTTACCGCAAGATAAAAAAAGTCTATTGATGTTGATGAGTGTGTGATTATTTTTTTCAAATTCTACTTTGCTTACCAATTCAATAAGCTCAATCGGTACGCTCGCATCAATCAGTTTAATTCCTTGAATATTTTTTTATAACATATATTGTCTCTAGGATGAGGCTTAATATATACCTCATACCCTTCAGATTTATACTTATCAGATATTTTTCGATAAAAAAATTAAATTGATTATCTTCATTTTTCATAATTCCATCAATAAATAATGGTTGAGTTAAGATCAACGTGGATCTCCTTTTAACAGTTTCCAACTTTTTCAACCCTCAAACACACGAGTATCATTTCTTTTCGTTCTTTACTCATACTCTCAAATAACTCTTTTCTTGGTACCTCCTTATATTTGAGATATCTCTTATCTTTTTGAAAGTATTGATTTATCGTTTACTTCAATAGATTGACAATATTTTTCAAAACCAGGGTTTTGTTTTTTTCTGCAAATTAATAAATGTTTTTATTAATTCTTTATAATCTTGTTTAGTTGCTTGTCTAGTAAATACTTTATCACGAAAATCCCTATAGGGTATACGAAAAAATTATATCCATCTTCAATGACATGATAAGGCATTTTATATTTGTTTATATATGCCCCTAATGTAAAAGTGGTCTATAAAAATATATATTTCATCAAATTTCTGTAACATTATCTTGATATTTTTCCTACCTATTTTTGATCCGTTTATAGCAAATATCTCTTCATTAACATAAATTATATCCTTAACAATACGCTCACGAGATAATGTATCTTCTATATGTTTATCTAACACTTTATTGACAACTGCAATTGTGTCTAATCCACCTTTTGAACTTTTTAATAAAGTTATTAAAAGCTGGTATTGAGTATTAATTATATATAGTTTCTCTTTATTATTAGTACTACTCATTTATTTCCCCATTATATTTTTATGATGTTTCCTTAATATTACTTTGTAAATAGTAATATTAAGGAACATAATCAATAATCTTATTTTTCTACTTAGCGATATGGTGTTATTTATTATTAATTTATAAGCATTTATATTGAAGTATCTCTTTATTCTACTAAAATAATCCTTATTTTTATAATCTTCACTAATATTATAGCATCCAAAGTATTAAAAATATGAATACATTTTACGCCTATCCGCTTCTTTTTAAAAGCAGGATAATTCGCTATCACATAATCATATATTTCATCTGCAATTTCAAGTAAATCTAAATTCTTTTTCATTAAATTTAGAATTAGTTATGCTATTTTTTTCTCATCACATAGTTGTAACAAAGGTGTATCGAATATAACAAACTTTTTGCCATTCTCATTAAATCTAAGGAATAAAAACCATCCTCATATAACTTCCCTTTAGGAAAGTCAATATTTTTTTGCTAAATCTTTCTTTATCAACTTGGTCCATGCTGATCCAAATATTTTATCCATGTTTATATACTCTGATACATACCCATCTCTATCTAATACCATATAGTACTGCTCATTGACATATCTTGTAACCTTATTTGGGTAAATAAACTTAAAATTACATTCTGCTACATCAGCATTCTCTCTACTTATAGCTTCAAATAACTTTTCATACATCTCTCGATCTATATAATCGTCACTATCCACAAAACCTATAAATTCACCAGTTGCTTTTTAACTCCATAATTCCTAGCATCCGATAATCCTCCATTTTCTTTATGATAAACCTTTATTCTATCATCTTTCTTTTGCTATCTTATCACAAAGTACTCCACTGTTATCTGTAGCTCCATCATCAACTAAAAATTATTTCAAGATTTTTTTATAAGTTTGATTTCTTATTGAATCAACACACTTCTCCAAATAACTTTCTACATTATAAACTGGCACTATTACACTAATAAGTTTTTCAATCAATATTATTCTCCTTTCTAAATAATTATTACTTTTCCTAACTTAATTTTAACAATGTGATACATCCCCCAAGTATAACCATCAATCAACTCCAAATTTCTAAGCTCATACATAATACTATCACATAATAACTTTCAACTATTTCCGATTTTCTTAATTTCTAGTAACTATTTACTTGAAATATAATATGTATATCTTTTAAAAATTCTTTTTTTATTAAACTTTTAATATATCTTCTCTAATATATATATTTTGTGATGTCACTATATAAAAATTTTATCATCAATATTAATACTCTTACTCACCTACAACCTCCGCTACTATTTCTTTGAAAGTTTTCAACAATAACCTTAACATCTTCATCACTTAAACGAGTATGTAGCGGTAAAGTTACTTCATTTACAAAATAATCATAGGCATTTGGATAATCTTTGATATCAAAACCTAAGTTACTATATGCAGTTAATAGCGGTAATGGTTTATAGTGTACATTACAACTAATTCCACGCTCTGCCATTTTTGTAATAATTTCACCGCGTTGCTCATAAGTGGCACCTTTAATGTGTGTAATATATAAATGCCCTGAAGATTTATAAGTATCTGTATAATGTACTAGCGGTACTATTCTAGTTCCTTCAAAAGCTTTATTATATTGTTCTACTAGCTCTACTCTACGTTCTAATAATTTTGGATAACGATCTAGCTGAGCTAAACCGATAGACGCCATAATATCAGTCATATTACATTTATAACCAGGTATAACTATATCATATTCCCATGAACCTGCTTTTGTTTTTGCTAAAGCATCTTTAGTTTGACCGTGTAAAGAATATATTTGGAACTCTTTGTATAGTTCTTCATTATCAAAATTAGGATTTTCTTTCCATGTTACGCTTCCACCTTCAGCTGTAGTAAAATTTTTAACTGCGTGGAATGAGAATGTTGTAAAGTCTGCTACCGCTCCTACTTTAACACCTTTATAAACACTTCCTAATGCATGAGCTCCATCAGCTACTACTGCAACACGTCCTAATTTTTCTTGGTATTCACTATTTGCTTTAAACAGTGATTTTTTCGCATTTACTACTTCGAAAATTTTATCATAATCACATGGAATCCCCGCTAAATCAACTGGGATTATAGCTTTTGTTTTTTCTGTTATCGCATTCTCTAATGCAGCGTAGTCCATCTCATGACCATCTTTTTGAATATCAACGATTACAGCTTTCGCTCCAACATGATAAATAACACTACATGATGCAGTGTAAGTCATTGCTGGTACGATAACCTCATCGCCTTTACCAATACCTAGTACTCTTAATACTAATTCTAAAGCAGCTGTAGCTGAATTTAAACATACTGTTTTAGGCGTTGTAGTAAATTCTGATAATCTTCTTTCTAATTCTTTTGTTTTTGGTCCTGTTGTTATCCACCCAGATTTTAAAGTATCAATTACTTCATTGATCTCATCTTCAATAATATCTGGTGGTGAAAAATGGTATATTATATTTTTTTCATTTCTAACTCCTATTTTATAACCGCTAAAGCAGTTCTTATCATTATTTTAATATCATTTATAACACTAAATTCTTTAATATATTTTAAATTATATTTCATCTTATCTGGTAAAATTTCTTCTACATAGATATCATCAATACTTCTACCACTTCCTTTATACTTCTCAATAACTTCATCTTCATCTTTATATTCTATACTAGCTGGAGATGTTATCCCTGCAGGAAGAAGTAATGTTGCATTCATTTCATCTGTATAACGATTTACATATTTAGCAACTTCTGGGCGAACGCCTACAAAGCTCATGTCTCCAATTAAAACATTTATTAGTTGCGGGAGCTCATCTAAGCGTACTTTACGAAGTTTATGCCCAACTTTACTGATGCGCGGGATCATTTTGCTGAGTAACTGCAGCTCCCCATCTTATCAGCATCTTTTACCATTGTTCTAAATTTAAAGATTCTAAAAGTTCTACCGTATGTCGTTATTCTCTCTTGCCTATAAAAAACAGGCCCTTCACTATCTAGTTTTATCCAAATAGCAATTCCTAAAATAATTGGAGATAATGGAATAAGCAAAAGTAATGCTAAAACCTTATCAAAAAACAATTTCAAGAATAAAGACACTTTCTTTTTGTATATTTTCTCTATATTTCTTTACTATTTCTGTTTCAAATCGCTTTATCAACGTTCATTGTTCACCTTACTAATGCATCTACACTAAATAGATGAATATCTTATATAAAATGGTTACTTCATTCTAAAAATAAATATAATTTTTTTTTCATCTCTTTATTATACCATATTTTTTTATAGAACTAAAGAATATATAGAGATATTTTTTTATACAGAAAACCCCTTTACCTATCAACCTTTTTAAAAAAGAGTTACGAAGAAAATTATTCCTTCGTAACTCTATCTTATTAATTTTTATTTTTTTCTTTTTCTAAATACGTAAAAGTAATCCCCTGCAATCGCAAAGATTCCTACTAGGCCTAACAGGCTTGATGAAGTAGTCATACCCGTTTTAGGTAATTGTTTTTTCTTATCTGCTTTTTTCACTTTAGTAACTTCTTTCTTAGTTGAAGTTGGAGTTGGTTTTACTTCAGGGGTTGGTGTTGGTGCTGGTTTTCACTTCATTTTCTAATACATATTCATAGACAACATGAGTTGAACCTTCTTTTTAAAGTACCACTCTCTGCAGCAGATGTTGATGAAGTACCAACAAGAATATAATTTTTACCATCGACAGTAATTTTTTGAGGGCGTTCATTACTATTTTCTTCAAGTTTATATGTAATAAGTTCTCCACTTGCATTATAAATAGGTGTTAATGCAACCTTTGTATAAGTGTCTTTAAGTTGTTTATTCGTACCTTTAATTACATAGTCAACAACTACATCGCCTTGGTATAATGCAGAAACATCTTGGTCAGCCATGTCCTCTTTTTCAGATATATAATACGTTACACTAGGATTAGCTCTTAAGTCAAATATTTCAACATAATGGAAAGAAATGTTTTTTTATCAAGATTTGTATCTTCTGGAATATTAGTCCAATCCCCATTATTTGGAGTAATATAAGTGCTAGGATTAGTTACTGATTTTTATAAGATGTCCATTTTTTTACATAACTATCATCTATCAATGAAGGATTTTCTAATCCTCCGAGTTTCTTACTATCCCAATCAGCAACTAAAAGATGATTAGGATACTCTTCTAAATTTTGAGCACCTGTTTCATACCCTTGAATACCACCTTCTTGGCTTGATTTCCAAACCATTCTAGCATCAATCGGTAAATATTTAATATTTTTCGCTATTTCAAAAGGAAGGGTAATTTCAACTTTAACAGCCTGACTCTTATCAAAGCTAGCGTATAGTGCATATGCAGCAATTTTTTTCCATTCTCAAGAGAGGCGTAATCTTCCTTACTTGTATTAACTACATATGGTTTTTTTCCTGCAGCAAGTTCTTCAGAAGTTGGCGTGTCAAAAGTATTTTCCGTATCTTCCGCTGTTTCTTCAGAAGTAACCTCTTTCATCGGCCCATTTACAGATACTGGATTACCTTGTGAATCTCTAGTTCCTATAAGTGTGAAGTTAACTGTCGCACCCTCAATTTTAGGAATACGAATTAGAACATCGCTCACTGTTTGACCGTGATCACTTGAATGTAGTCTTTGAAAAGCAACTGTAAATGGATAAGTTACACTTTTTTTCCATCTTTTACTTAGAGTTGCATTTTGTCCCTCTACATTAACATGACCACCTTCGTTAATAATATTTTGTTTTTGAGCAGTAGAACTTACCGTATTCTCGCTATTAGTGTTACTTGTTGTTGTATTGGCCACAGAATTGTTAGCAGTTGTGACTTCATTACTAACTGCTGTAGTATTTTCAGTTGTATTAGTAGCTTCAACATCAGCCGCATTGACTTTATCTCCACCAACAAGCGCAATACTAGTAGGTATAGCTGCACACATTAATAAATATTTAATATTTTTCTCCATAAAATATTTTCTCCTAATTTATTGATTATTTAAAAATCACCCTATATTCCACTTATTAAAAAAATACGAACATTTTTAAAAATTATCTACAATTAATTATAATACTTAAAATTTAAAAAAATCAATATTTTTATATGTTAATATCTGTAAATAAAAAAATAATGACCACCCCTGAAAAGGGGTGGTTTTCTCTAATAGGTATAACCCTTTGTTACTAACACGCACCTCAAGGCGCTGGCTTTCACATTCGTTCAAGCCCTATTGTATTTTTGACGCCCGCTACCCGTTAAACGGGTCTATTTATTTTTCTTATTCCCGAATGGATTTATATATTCTTTTTGTTGTCAACTTATCCATCGCAATATCATGCGATTCTTGTTCCCCTGATGTATTTCCTTATCGTACTTTCATTCAGTCCTACTGTACTTACATAATATCCTTCTGCCCAAAACTTTCTATTCCCATACTTGTATTTCAAGTTTGAATGCATATCAAATATCATCAATGAACTTTTTCCTTTCAAGTATCCCATTATACTTGAAACACTATATTTTAGTGGAATTGACAAAAAGCAAATGTATATGATCTGGCATTATGTGCCCTTCTATTATTTCTATTCCTTTATATTTACACAATCTTTGTATTATATTTACTATATCTCGTTTATATTGATTAAATTCAATTTTTCGTCTATACTTAGGGGTAAATACAATATGGTATTTACACAACCACTTTGTATGCGATAAACTATTATGTTTATTGGCCATTATAAAAATCATCCTTTCTTTTATTTTAGAGCTTGAACTACTCTTATTTTATCAAGAAAGGATGATTTTTCAATGTTTAACTTTTATCTCGCACCCGCATAGCGGGTGGTTTTTGTTTCGGAGACTTCGCCTCCTCAACTGGCTTAAGCCATTAATAAAAAGAATAGTTCTTTAAAAACTATTCTTTTTAAAAACTTTAAAACTCACTATATACATATTCTTGAACATTAGAAAAAGTCAGTCATAAAGCAATAAATTATTATCCTCATAATTACAATATAGAAAAAAATGCCGTCCAAAAATATAAGTCTATGTTTATCATTAATTTTATTTTTAAGTTTATAAAGATCTCTTTCAAAAATCAATCCATCCTCTCCAGCCTAAATGCATTGCATCAAACATATAGTATTCTTCATATTCTTTGTTTGAATAGTCCATTACTTCTATATTATTTTTTTGAGCAATTTCTTTTATTTTTATTATAAGCGACTTGACGCGTTTCACTATCAATCCCAGTATAATCACTCCACTTCCCATTAGCCGGAAGAATAGCGAATTTTATCTTAATATTTAAGTCCTTCACTATCGATAACAAAAATATCTAAGTCATCATATTCTTTGGAATCATCATACTTAGTATTTTTTTGAACTATTTTTAATTGATCATATTTTTTTCTCTTATGTACTTATCGTAATATGTATTATCAATTTGGTAGTCATTGTTATTAGCTTTTTCTTTAGCTTCAGTCGTGACTTGCTCATCTAGTTGATTCCAATTATAGTTCGGTGTATTTTCACCACTCATTGGATAATTTTTCCTTACCTTTATTTCTATAAAAAACTATATTTATTTTTAAAAGAATGTATATAATTATTTAGCTTTAGAAACTCTCCTGTAATGACATTACCCTTACCTTCTACAAAGTATCGTTTATAGCTTTTATACTTATCATTTAGCTCTTTATTAGTAGATGAAAGTTCAATCACCCTATTAATAAATTTTTCTTTAGTTTCTTTTGCTAATCTTTTCATTAGCCATAGTATTATATACATGTTCATCAGAAATTCTAGATAAAAAATGCATCTTTTAATATTCCATTTTTATTATCAAACCATTGAATCGACTGAATCATAACTATTTTCGTTATTTCTAACACCATCACCTATAGACCCTAAAGTAGCCGCATGAATAATATTTTTGAGAATTACCTACACCTACCTGCATAATATTGAAGTCTCCATAGTTAAAAAAATTTTCTTTGGATGATAGTCTTCATTTATAGTAGTTGTCAACTCAGACGACCCTAATAATAACACTGTATTTGGAGTCATATTCTCTAGTATCATATCCTTACTTTTATACTTCTCATAAGATGTATTGTAACGAATACTATTGTCATTTACTCTATAATAGTCCTCTATTTTTTTATATATTTTTATCTAAAATTAAAAGTGTTATTAATACCAGAATTACTGATATTAAAAATGCCCTTAGCTTTATCATTCTTTATTATTTCCTATTTTTTTATATAATTACCTTTTTTTAGTTTATCAATTTTTTTATATTTACTTTTTGTCGGCGCTATACTTGGCCCAAAAATTCCTTCACTTCAAAAAAACTTATAAATATTATAACAGAATATCTTACTCTTTTACATAATACAGCTTAGAAATTTATCCTGATATTTTTTTATCAAAATCTACAATATCTCAACTCAATCAAACCATTAATTAAAGAAGAATAGTTCTATAATAAAACTATTCTTCTTAATTAAAACTAAAATTCACTATAAACGTATTCTTGTATATTTGAAAAATCAGTTTCAAAGCAATAAATTATTATCCCCATAATTATAATATAAAAAAATAATATCCAAAAATATCAATTTATATTTTTTTCATTAATCCTTTTTTTGCAAATTCATAAAGTTCTTTTTCAACTTCTAGCCATCCTTTCACACCTACATGCATTACATCAAATAGAAAATAATCATCATATTCTCTATTACCATAATTTATTACTTTTTACATTAGTATATTTTTTTAGCTACATCTTCTATTTTTTTATACGCTTCCTCTCTCATCTTCCTAGAAACCCCTGTATAATCATTCCATTTACCATTAACAGGGAAAAATTATCACTTCAACTTCAATACCTAGTTCCTTAGCTATATCTAAAAAAATATCTTATAGTCACTATATTCTGGTGAATCTAAATAATTTAAATTTTTTTATTTGAATTTTTTTAAAAAGAATCATACTTTTTTTCGATAGATATGTATCATAATAATTGTTATCTACAGCATAATTATTATTGTCTGTTTTCCTTTTAACTTTTTCTACAAATTCATTGGTCATAGTCTCCCAATTATAATTCGGTGTTTTATCACCAGTGAGAGGATAATCTCCCTTACCTTTACTGTCATAAAAACTTCTTCTTAGACTTTAAGGAGTATATATAATTATCAAGGTTATACCTTGGTTCTGTAATGATATTACCTTTGCCTTCTATAAAGTATCGTTTATAGCTTTTATACTTATCATTTAGCTCTTTATTAGTAGATGAAAGTTCAATTACCCTATTAATTAACTTCTCTTTAGTTTCTTTACTAATTTTTCTCATTAGCCATAGTATTATATATATGTACTTGAGATGCTTTGTTTAAAAAACATCCTGATGTAACCCTTTTTCTTCAAACCACTGAATCGACTCAACAATTGCTACTTTTTCTATTTTTTTATTGCCTCCTCTATCGATCCTAGAGTCGAAGCTTGAATAATATTTTTGTGAATAGCTAGTTCCTATTTGCATAATATTGAAATCAGCATAATTAAAAAAATGGATGATACTCTTGACCAATTGTTGAAACCAACTCTGATGATCCTAGTAAGACTAATGTATTAGGTGTTATATTTTCCATTAGTATGTCTCTATTTTTATATTTTTTTCATCAGAAACACTATAACGAATACTATTGTTATTTACTTTATAATACTCCTCTATTTTTATATATGTTTTATCTAAAATAAAAAAGTGTTATTAATACCAAAATTATTGATATTAAAAATGCCCTTAGCTTTTATCATATTTCATTATTTCCTATTTTCTATATATGTAATTACCTTATTTGGTGTGTCTATCTCTTCATATGTTACTTCTGTCGGTGCTACACTTAGTCCAAAGATTTCTTCGATTCTCACTAACATTTCAACGAATGCCAATGAATCCATTAGCCCTTCTTCTTTCATATTTATGTCTAAATCCTCTCTCACTACATCATCTTCACAGATTTCTTCTAACATATCTAATACTTGTTCTTTTTATCATTTTTAGAATCCTCCTTAAATTTATCTATCTTTTTAATATTGTTGAAATTATTTTATACGGTTCTCCTGAAAAAAATATATAAACCAATTATTACTAGGTTTATCGTTATAAACCAGCTACATACTTTATACCATGCTTTATTTTTATTTTTCTTATAAAAATTTACTCTTCTTCTGATAATATTCAAATCCTGCCATAAGTATACCATGGTAAGCTCCATAAACAATATAGCTAATTGTTAAACCATGCCAAAAATCCCATTAAAAAGCATATTCACCATATAGGCATACATTGCAGTATTCAATCGTTTTTTTAAACCTTTTCTTCTTTGTTGCCTCCATAAACACTCTAGAAAAACAAAATCTCGTAACCATGTTGAAAGTGTGATATGCCATCTATTCCAAAAAGTCTTTTATATCAATACTTAAAAAAATGGCTTATTAAAGTTCATAGGCGTTTTTATACCAAGAATATTACTACTTCCTACCGCCATTAAACTGTATCCAGCAAAATCAAAGAATAAATATAATGTATATAAATACATATATTTTATTGAATATATTACAGTTCCTGTATTAGTTAACAGTACCAAATAATGATAGCTATATGTTGATAATACAACCTTATATAGTAATCCTAATACTACCCTATATACTCCTACTCCAGCAAGCTCTAAATATTCATCTTTCGGCATTCGCTCTTTAATGTCTACCATAAATCTACGACTTCTATCTATTGGACCAGAACTAACCGTTGGGAAAAAAATAATAGGAACTGTATGTAATCTATTATACTAATTCTCTCTTTAATTAATCCATCAGATATTTCTATCATAATTTGTATTGTTTTAAAAAGACATATATGATATTCCAATAAACGCAAGTAAATGCCAATGTGTTAACGCAAATACTTTGTTTATTATTAATGGAACGATAGATAAGAACACCAAAAATCTTCAAGTGTTTTACATCCTGAGTTTTCTGGGCTATCATAACCAATATATATTGATAGATAATAAAACCTATTAAATAACTCAACATTAGCGTATTTTTACCATAGATTACTATAGCAAAAATAAGAGATAGCGCTAGTATATAATATTCAGTCCTCTTACCTAGATAGTTTATTATAAAACCAATTACTAAAAGCTAGAATTAAGAAAAAGAAAAAAATTCATTGCCTTCAAAGTAACTCATATTACACTAACTCCTTTAACTTCTTCTTATCGATTTTTCCCATTGTTATTAAGTGGCATCTCTTCTAAAAATACAATTTTCTTAGGTACCATATATTCCGGAACTAGTTTTTTTTAATTGTTTTTTTATTTCTTTTGTCACTTCAAAACGTTTCTCAATTTTATCATTATAAACAATAAAAGATGTTAATGAATTTTAATTTATCATTCACATAATTAGGCAGAGTTGCCGCTTGACGAATCTTTTTTTGTTTTTAATAGATTATTATCTATATCTTCTAGCTCTATTCTATGCCCATGTAGTTTAACCTGAAAGTCTATTCTACCTTCACAAAAATAGCATATCATCTTTAAAGTAACCTAAATCCCCTGTTAAATAGCTTCTTACTTCTTTTCCATCTAGTACGTCTACACCAAATTTTTCTTTAGAAAGCTGCTCATTTTTAAAATATCCTTTGGCTACAGTATTTCCAATTATAACTATTTCACCTTTACCTTCACTATCTACATTTTTTTCAACTCTATTTTTGATCCCCATTTAACCCTACCTATTGGTAGGTTCTCATAATATTTTTGGACTATTTCTTTAGTAACTTCTAACCAAGTAACCATTACTGTAGATTCTGTAGGGTCCGTACGTATTAATTACCTGTGCTCCTGGAAAATTCTTATGAATCTTTTCTACCGTTTGAGCAAATAGTTTTTCCCCGCAGAAAACAAATTGTTTTACTTTTGGCATTAGTTCTTGATTGAAATTTTTTTATCAATAAAGCACATCTCGATAAATGACGGTGTTGAGATCCATATCGTTGCATCTGATTTTTTTAATTCTTCAAACATAGCCTTGAAATCTTCTTGGTGTTTTTTTATCGATTTGTACTAACGAAGCTCCTAAGTATAAACTTGGCCATAAAGACATTACTGAAAGATCAAATGAAAATGGTGGATGCCCAAGAAATACTAACTCATCATTTTCATTATAATAACCTGTATACCAGTGTAAAAAAGTTATTCAAGTTATTATATGTAATACAAACACCTTTTTGGTTTACCCGTACTTCCCGATGTAAATATTATAAAAAAATATCTTCTCCTTTTACATAATATTCCTTAGAGATTCTTTTCTTCAGTGCTATTTATTATTGCTTTCGCTAATTCAACATTTAACCTTTCTTTAGATAGTTCTATATCTTCAGTAACTAATACTAATTCTGAATCAACTGTACGAACTATCTCATCCACTCTCTCTTGAGGAGTATTTATATCAACTGGACAAAAAAAGCTCTTCCTGATTTAACACAAGCTAGAAAGAAAACTAGCATAAATGGATGCTTATGCCCATATACTACTATTGGATTTTTATTGTTCCCTAATTTTTCTAAATAAACAGCTAGCTTATCAGAGTACTCAATTAGAGTTTTATATGTTAGATTTTCATTTTTGTATATATTATTAATGTACACTTCTTTTAAACTATCTTTATACTGATCTAGTTTTTTTCAAAAAAATTAAGCTCACAAATATTATATCTCCTTAAAAAACATTTTTACAATTATATAGTATAACATAAATTTAAATAAAAATACATTCATTAATAGTATATCCGTACTTTCATTTTTTTGCTTTTAAATTTTTAATCGATAACCTTTTTTTAATTACTTCTTCTTACTTAGTTTTAAATATATCTGTATTAACTACAGATTCCCACTAAATAGTATATAAAAAAATAAAAATTAGAATCCATTTATGACTATAACTATAAAAAATAGTTATCCATACTGAAATAAACCACGAATTATATTTATTGATACTAATATGATAATTTAATATTTTTTTATTTTCGAATTATAGAAACTACTTTTTAAAATATAATAAT
>BNJV01002403.1_pt1 | contig 26601 bp, 28 predicted proteins | sample 8540591 | NCBI WGS metagenome assembly BNJV01 (sample SAMD00202457, study PRJDB9452) | human saliva metagenome | host: Homo sapiens | reverse complement strand
TTTATTCTTCTTCGCTAAAAGCAATTGTCAAATATTTCATGGATAAAGGGCTGATAGTTAGATCCGTATTCGGTCATTTTCTTGCAATTTTATTTGTTTCACAATGAAAGCAGGTTTTCCATGACTCATCAGGCTTTTGGCTCAATGTATCATGTGAGAATTCGTCATAGACCTAAAAATATTGTCGATATGTATAGCCCAACTAAACACAACTCCAGAATGATCTTTGTTTTAATACGTTACGCACATTAATCCCTACCTTCCTTATACAGCAATGGTGGTGTGTTAACCGTTTTCACATGTGGTATATCTCCACCACATGTGTGCTTCATCCGCACCATGTGCTGCACCTGCACCAAATATGGAATATCAACACAAGAACTATACAATGCGTTATAGAGCCAGCTTTATTTATCTCCTTGAGTATAGGAGTTGGAAGCAAAAAGGAGAAAATGCGTATCTGGTTGAAATAGGAGGGTATTGCCTGCTTACTCATTGAGTTGTATGTAAAGGAAATAGGGCTAAGAAAGGAGGAAAAGCAAGAGTTCAGTTACCAAATTGTTTGAGAACGATGAAAGGAAAAGAACTGAAAAGTGGTAACTAAAACGGTGATTTCTTCTTTATCAATGTTTTGCATCATCAAAGTTCCTCTATAGGGGTGTAATTTGCAAGCAAAAGAACAATAAAAAGAAAAATGAAGCTTTTTCTATCTCAAAGAGAGTATGCAGAGGACAAAAACGTGAAAAGTCCATCATGGGTCGCATCAGCGTTGGCTCAATGGTTCAGTTGCAAAGCCTACCCTGAAAACTTTGGGATAGTCGTTCTGAGAACAAAGGAAAATGAGGCTGTCTTCCAAAGAGGTGACAAAGGATCTCGTAGAGAATCTACCGTCTGTTGCTTGGGACTTGTGAAATAAGGAAAGCACCGTTCCAACCGTCTGCGCCACCTGCACGAAGCACAGCGGCTAGGGTGGTATATCCGTTGATCTCTTTTGAACTGATGGACATTGAACGCCCACCTACGAGCGCTGTGCCTCACTTGACGATTTACATAAACTTCTTCATATCGTCCTCACCGCTCGGTGGACAAACTTGTAGGCTCATCTCCTCTTGGGCTGTTTTTACGGGGTTAGCTTTTCTGATTTAAAGAAACTCGGTGGACGATGTTTACACTTGACGATGCGCATCGCTCTGTCGCACAAAAACTCAGGAACAGAGATTGTTCCTTTATGCTCATTGCCGAGAGATAATCACCATTGTCGCGACGGACAAAAGGAGGGTTTGGTTCTTCGTGAGTTCCCCATGAATAGATATCAAGCAAGATGAGGGATATTCATCATCGAGGCTGACTCCCATCTCTTACCGAAGCCACCTCGCACACGGCACGACATACCTTTATGACAACTATCTGCTTGGAGAACGGCTTGCCGATTAGAAATGGCAAACGCACCTCAATCCCTATTTGTGATGGGAAAATTCCTTCTCAATGATTGGACACAAGGCTATTATATGGAGAGCGACATCACGGAACAATGAAACAATGAATGAATTGGTCGGAGAATGGAAATCATTACGCGGGGAAGGCCCCAGATGCAGATGTTTGAACAACTGATGGAGGTATATTAAGAAACTGGGCGTTATTGCTCCACAGCCGTCCATGATGTGAGGTTTACTCTCACTGGGCGAGGGGTTTGCAGCCAATTACGGCTCAGCACACGCACGCTCCAAGAGTACAAAATGCGGAACACTTTTCACAAAATCGGGCAAGATACTCTAGCAAACAGGCGACATACAAACAATGCTTTGAAAGGCATTATGTCGCAAATACCAAAGAAGTTATGGAAGAATAGATGAACAAAGGGACAGCGCTGTGAACAAGTTTCTTCGAGATATGGGCAATTATGGTGTTAAGCTCCTGGCAAGCTCCGAAGATTTGCCTGATTTGACCAGCCTGCAGATTGTGAGGAGGAAAAGAGAGGTTTGATAAGGTTGAGGAACAAAATGACAAGGAGGTAATGAGGTTTTTCTCTAACCGTCCTATCAAGAAATGTGGTTGTCGCCAGCGGAAGTATCTTCACCAAGAGGAATCATCAAGAATGGGAAAATAAGGACAGGAAGCAATTATCCGGTTTCAGGGGAAATATCTGTTACTTTTGCAGCATACCGCAAAGCCGTGTATGTTCAGAGGGAAACTCAGCGAAAGTTGACTTGTGGTGAGGGAAAATCGGTGAGCAGGGACAAGCGTTTGATATGGAGGCAGGTTCTGAGAACATCTCGATGCCAATACAAAGATGATGTGGAAGATGGCGGAAACTCTGGTACTGTACCGAATGCAAGTTTGCGCTGAGTTACTTATTCAGTAATGTGATATACAGCTTATAATCCATTTTCATCAGCAAGGTGTGTGTCTTTGTACCACAAATTGCTATTGTATCACAAAGACCTTGCTTTAATGGGGAATAAAATCACTCCAAGTCATGATTTTGGAAATAAAAACAAGAGAATATGGCAAGCGATAAATCAAGGAAAAGAGTAGGGAAAAGTATATGGTTTATAGGCTTGACAAGTGGATGATTGGGACGTCCGTTTACCAGACCCGAAAGACTAAATATGGTGGATAGACCCATCACAAGTCGGACTAAGTCGAAGTCTGGTTTCGTAATGTGCAAGGTTAGGAGAGATTGGTGATAACGGTGGACAAGTCCGCCGTGGGTAATATCGAAGCTCTCTTGAACTCGCTGGCATATATGATTGGGAACTACAATCAGGGTGGTATGACTGATGCGCTTTATACGGTAGAGAAAAGTGCGTTGTTAAGGCATTTGTTGTGGGAGCTTATTTGTTTGATAAAGAATCTACTGCCTTGGGTAAGAAAAGCGGTGAGTTTAACGGTTGACTATTGTAGAGATAAGGAATGTGCGATGAATGATGTCTAAGCATTTTTTGCAGCAGATTGCTGATGAACTTACTATCTGAAAGCCTACCGTCTGGTTTTCCAGCAGATTTTCTCAGTTGCCTGAAACTGGCAAATGGCTTTCTTGGCGTTCAAAGTGGTCTCGGACGGGAGGCAGTTATGTATCTGTCCTGCAAACATTCTATATGGATTGCGGACGAATTATTTGTCCTTCACTTGTCTAGTGTGGACGTTTGTCTCAAAACAAGCAAGATGGTTATGTTCGTGTTGTCCACTGGTGTTGCTGTTTTGTGATGGTAGCTGTACCTGAATATATTTTTTTTATAGGGTGGAAATAATACAGCAAAAGGTGAGCAACATTTCTGATGAAGTGCGGTAATGCCATAACGATAAGCGAGGAGGGACTGTCTTGCACATGAACTTTTCGCATGCAGTTTAAAGCTCAGTTTGGTTTTTTCTTCTTTTCATATTGGTTGCCAAGTTCTAATTTGATTCTTTACTAGGAAAAATATTTACCACGTTTGGCATGTCAGTTTCTCGTGTGTACTCTACTCTACAATTTTACCTTCATCCAAACTACAATTTGGTCGGTATCGCGAATGTGGAAAGGCGGTGCCACTACTACAACTGTTTTTCCTTGTAGAACCTGAGAGGTTTGTAATGGCTCGTTCAATTGTTGTTGGCATCTAGGGCATTGGTCGCTTCGTCCCAGAAAGACGAAACGTGCATGCTTATAGACTACCCTTTATCAAATGGATGCGTTGCCGTTGCCCCTGACGATGCCCTGTCCGTCCTGTCCAATCATCGTGTTGTAAAGCCAAAGCAGGACTTCGACGCGGTCGGCGATGTTGCTACACGGGCAGCGCGGCGGATACGTTCGATGTCGGGTTCATCGTCGGAGAAATGTGACGATGTTTCTCGCAATGGTATCCGGGAGAGATATCCCTCCTGCATCACTGCACCGCATTGGCTTCGCCACCAGCCGAGTTGTATTCACTCAAATTGGCATTGCCTATCTGAATACTTCCGTTTACAGTGGCTCATAAGTCCCAAAAAGGGGTTTTACGAGCGTTGTCTTTCCTTCCCTCGCTCCCCGATTGCCGTTGCCTTGCCCGTTGGGAATAGAAGGTTGATGTCGGAAGAATATCTTTCGGACTGTGATATCATATTTGAAGAGATAGGTCTTTTATCGTGAGGAATGTCCTTCAGTATGGTCTTGTCGTATAGGCGGTATGTGTCCCGTTCATTTTTTCCTCGTTGGTCTCGGTGTGGATTTCGTTCATGCGGTCAGAGCTGATGCTTACGTCTTGCCAGAGGTAGATAAACTGGATGAGCTGTTCACGGGCTGTTGAGCTGTCCGATGATGTACTGTCTGCCAGCATCATACCGAGTGTCATGTTCCGTGTATACGGCTGTGGCTACAAGTACAGTATGGTAGAGGATGTTCTTCACCTCATTGATGGTGATGCTTCCTGCCTGTTGCACTTGATGCAGATTGAGCGATTGCAGATTGACCTTAAACGAGTCAGCTTGTCCGTCCTCCATTCCCAACGTTTGCGCTGCTCGCCACTGCAGCTTGATTTCCTGCATCCCTCCTATGAGTTGGTAGGGTTGACATTGCGGTTGCGCCTGCCTGCTCAAAGTATTTTGTAGTCAACTGTCTGCGCTTTTGAGGTATAATCAGCCTGCGTAAAGCGATATTAAACAAAGAAGCAAAGGAAGATGCCGAGATTATAGACATGCAGAACGACACCGAGATCAAATGTGAAGAGAGAAAAGAAACGCTCAGACTGCTCGGGTGAAAACTGCTCAACACGGCGATGGTCTTCAATGCGTTGCAAGGTCGCCCGTAGCTTGAGCTGTCGAAAGAACTTCTGTCGGTGGTTTCGTCGGCTTGATGAAGAAGTACTGAGATGAGCGAGATGTTGACCGCGGGTGGAGATGTGCCGAGTATCTTTGGCGGATCAAACTCAATGGCGGTACACACGGCTGAAGGAGCGTCATCTCGGCCAGCAGCACCAGCCGCACCTAAACCGACATCGCACCACGATACCGTGTCTACTACTGATAAGCATGGAGAACGGGAAGACAAGTTTGCGGGAGTAACGAGCCGAGCAACAAACCGAGAAATTTCGCGTACTGATGACAGCGTATGTGTACTTCTTGAGATGCTCCAGAGAAATTTCACTCGCCTTTGAGTTGGCACTGCTTTCGTGTCGTTTTGAGCATAGAAATTGTTCCGTCGCTCGAGCAGTGCAATACTTTCTCCTCGCGTTTGGTCTTGGTACTCACCCAATGCTCGCAGAATTCCTCCTGTATAGGTATATACAGTCCTTTACCCGGATCTGCCACGCAAACTGCGTATCGATTTTACCTCTGCGTGCTCTTTATCTTGTAACAACCACAAAGTGATTCTGATTCCAATGAACGATGCAGAACAAAGGTTCGTGCCAAGTGTATCAAAACTTAATCGACCTCGATCGTCTTAAGTCAGTGTTCCACCAGCTTTACTGATACCAGAATAGACACCTACTTTCCTAATGAGCAGATCTTGCATGATTGTTTACAGCTAATCTGTTTACCCATAATAACTACAGATCATTTGCAAACACGATGGTCCGCAATCCGACATTGCATCTTGTTGGAGTATAAGGGGATTTTTCATTTATAGTATTCTTCTTGTTATAAATTTATCTTTGAAATTCCAACTTTTTGCTCTCTGAAAAATCAAATACAGTATAGACTTTTCATTTTCTGAGCGGTGTTGAGAACATCCTCCATTGCACATAGAAATATAGCACATTCCATGCAAGCTTTGTTTCTGGTACGAAGATCAAGTGAAAAGCGTTTAGAATATTTTTCATTCCATAATATCGCCATTATCTAGCAAATATCCTCTTCAAGGGAATTAAAGCTTCTTGCCGTGCATAAAGATAATCACCATTATAGTTTATTGTTACTTGATTCCGTTTATCGGCATAGCAGGTATTAAAAGATGAACCTTGAATGTTTCACTTTTTGTATAAAACTTGGGTCTTTTATAAAAAGTTCAATGACAGAAGTTGTTGCTCATACATATATATCTTTTCTTATGACTTCATGAAATGAGAAACATATATTATCTCTTTTCATCGATCGTAAAATGCGCAAAGTCATTAATGATGTCTTTTAGACCATTTAGAGTTTCATTTCAAATATTAATCGGACACGCACTGATACACCTTGCAGGCACATTTTTTATATTTTGAATGATTGCATCATAAGTTCCTAATTTTAAATTTTACAATTTCGGACGCTATTATGTCTTTCTTACCATCTAACGTAATTTGAAGATTTTCCAAATGATATTTTAAGTTATCAATAATACTATCCAGTAAGAAGAAAACCATTTAATTGGTAGCTTGAAATAAAGCTGACATCACATTCAGTTTCTTTTGTGTGCAGTGAGGTTGCATAACAGATTTGTAATAAGTGGTTCTACTGACCATCAATATGAATGCGCTTAGTGCTTTATTTTGACTTTACTAATATGCCTTTATTGCGTCTATCGTTCTTATGTAGACATCTTTGAACCAACAATATGAGATTCTTAATACCAACATTTGGAAATTACAGTTCATTAGAGATTAACGACAATAGAATATTGATTATTATCATCATCTGTTTTTGAGCGATTTTTAAAGCGGTTGTCAGTTCAAAGATTGTCATCTACAATGAATCCTTTTCTTCACGAGTTCTGTAGATAAAGTTGGATGAATATCTTTAATTAACTCAAAGATTTCTTTTCCTCAGGAATGGAATTAAGTAATAAATATGGTTCATCATCATCAAAATAAATGTATCGAACGAAGCTGTTATATCCAACATATGAGCATTTGTGAAAAATGTATTATATCATAGTTTCATTGTAATATCGCCATATTTTTAGATCTTACTTATTTTTTCAAGATTTATCGGATGATGATGTTAATCGAAAATCGTTTTATAGTCACTTTAGAAGGAATTTAAATTATATTTCGAATTCCTTTAAATTTAACTATACAATTTTGCAAAACATTAAAAATTAGATGACTAACTACAATAGCCAATATTTATCCTCGGAATGTGTGTCACAGTATCAACATTGGTTACCCTCTGAGTCACTTCAGTGACATTGGTTGAGATTCAAGGGTCTGAAACCACCTGACAACTTGTTCCTTCGTCTTGTTGCCAATGGTTCCATTTACAAGATACCAAACTCTGATTGTTTTTGTACTCATTTTCTTTTAATATTAATTGGTTTGACAATGTTATTACACGTACACCGCCTATGTTGGTGTCCTCGGAATGTATTGTGTCCGCAGTATCCGACATTGGTTGCCTCTGAATCGCTGGTGGCATTGGTTGACTCAAGGGGTCTGGAAACCGCCTGACAACATTCGCTTCGTCTTGGTGCAATGGTTCTACATTTACAGCAGATACCAAACTCTGATTGTTTTTGTACTCATTTTCTTTTAATGTCATTGGTTTGACGATATTGTATGCATGCACACGCCTATGTTGGTGTCCTCCGGAATGACGCCTGCCATGCAGTATCCGGCATTGGTTGCCTCTGAGTCGCTTCAGTGGCATTGGTTGACTCAAAGATGCGAAACCGCCTGACAACTTATTCGCTTCGTCTTGGTGCAATGGTTCTACATTTCGCTGAATACCAAATTCTGATTGTTTTGTACTCATTTTCTTTTTAATATTAATGTGGTTTGACAATGTTAGCCATGACACACTATGTTGGTGTCCTCGGAGATGTGTGTGTCACCAGTATCCGCCATTGGTTGCCTCTGAATCGCTGGTGGCGTTGGTTGATTCAAGGGTCGCAAACCGCCTGACAACTTGTTCGCTTCATCTTGGTGCAATGGTTCTACATTTACGGCAGATACAAATTCTGATTGTTTTTGTACTCATTTTCTTTCTAATATTAATGGTTTGACAGTATATTACATGCTTTTCTGTTGGTGTCATTATGCTTCATTTTTATTTAATTAACAACTAGTTATTAGCTCTGTTGTATTCGTTTCGATTACCTGCCTTATGTTGCTTTTATCTTGCTGCTTCAAAACCTGCTGGGCTTTAGATAGTAACATACGATTATCGTAATAATTTCTGTAGTTTGCTTGATCCCATAGATGGGTATCATAATAAGGCTGCTGCGTCTTAAAGACATCATTGAGCGTTGCGGACACTAGCAGTTTCCGTTTAAGAAATACTGCCTAACGCCAATATTGAGAAATTGAGGAAAACGACTCTTGGAATAATATTTTTAATCAGGGTGAGTTATACATATATAAATTCTCAATAATAGTTCTCGATTTATTAAAAAGAAAGTATGCTGAGTGTAGAATTGGTGACGCACTTCCGCATATTGGACATATTGAGTTAGTCCCTTTTTAAGATTCCCTTTTGTCAAATATGTAGCAAGCGTTGATACCGTATTCCACCATCGGGTTTGGATTATATAGAAATGTCTCATTCGGACCGACAATAAATCCATCCCCAGGAGTTGGAGGATTTGGCACTCTAGCATCTGGTTTTCTACGTCAATGGTAGGAATGCTTCCATATCCATCTGTAATAAAAACACCATATAACGGTTTATCAAGCGACCTTTATAGATGTATTTAGTATCTCCAATATTGATCGAAATTTGAGGTCTTAAATCTGGTGTCCCTTCTTGATAGGTTTAGTGGAGTTAAGGTAAAACAAAAGTTTAGAGACCAGAAACCAGGACGACTAATCCGACGACTATAATTCAGGTTAAAAACATTATCTTGAGTTATGTTTATAGAGATATGTAAGCCGTGGGAAAAAGTTTCCAATAATCATTCTTGTCAGTTTGATTGTACTGTTTAGAATAACCTTCCGTGCGTGTGTGTTCAGCTTATACCTGCCTTAAAACTCCATTTCTCATTAAAGGTTTTAGCAATATCGCTATAAATGGCTCAATATTTTTCGTGATAGTCAAAGTCATTGCTTTTATCAGTATCCGAAATTCCGCTGTATTTCTCTATATTGAATAGTTTTGTTTCATTGTTGTTGACCTCTTTGTCCCACTTTGTCCTGGTAGAGCATGCCTTTTATTATAGGATGTTCAATCGATCTTCGCACTGATCATTCTATATATTTTTGTAAGCCAATGTTTTGCACATCAAAGTCAGATGTTTCATCACGCTGTAGCAAAATACTATGTATTAATCTATTTTGTTTATTTATATGTAGTTGAAATAATCACATCTAATGATAGCCGATAACCCTAGATCCTATCACTGCATATAATGCATTAAGCTATGTGTTTTATTATTCTTGTCATTGTGTCCATTGGATGGGATGATTCCTTTTGGGTATGATTATTGGGTTGTCATATATATCTTTGTGTTATATGAATCGGTTGCGTCATGATTAGTGAAAACACTGAATAGAAGACACAATGCCGACTTCGGAGTTAATTGATAGTCAAAAACTCAATATGTGCGAAATGTTGTCAGTCTTTTGAGTTCATATAGCCATCAAGTTTCCTGTGAATAGGTATATTTTGTTTCTGTTTCCATACCACGATAGCCCTTGTTAGCATCAAATGATAAAGTTAATGCTATCTTATTCTTGTTGTAAAGCAAAGGTGTTCCTATTCTCCCCAAAAAACTTTCCTTGTTTATAAGAACTACGAACACTGATTGCTCAAGATTGTTATCCATGCACCCCGCTTTTATATTTATCAGACCGCTATTCCCTTCTGCATCATATTTAGCAGGAGGTAGTGATGATTCTATCTGCTTGATATTCTGTGCTGGGATTGAATGTAAGTAGTTTATAAGTTCCTCACCTGTCATTTTGACGATACGCTCATTTATCCATAACCACTACGCTTTGCTTTCACAGTTGATATTGAAGGTTTTGTACATTCAATCCAGGTGTAACTTTCATTGCATCTACAGCACTACCAGCAGAAGCAAGTGGAAAATTCTGAATATCAAAATACAAGCCTATCTGGCTTCTGTTGGATGAGTTTTCGAGCAACTATAGTTACTTCAAATCTTCATAGCCCGAGGCTTAGAGTAAAATAGTTCCAAGGTTTTCTTGTGTTAGGGTGGAATTTGGACTGATTCGTAGCCTATTGATCGAACAACGATGTAAAACAGAGTACCGCTATCTATCGTAATACAAAAGAGCCATCTTCAGCAGAGTTACTCCTGTAGATATACATATCACTCTTTTGTAGTACAACAATATTTTAGCAAATTCAATTGCCTTTGTTCTCTGAATCTTCAATTCTTCCTGTGTAAGTTTGAGCGTAGCTGAACTCAAACCATAGATAGAATGAAATAAAAATAATTAAATGTCTCATATTGTTCCTATATATAGTTGGTAATATTATATCTGCAAATATCCATTGTCTTTGTTATGAACCCAATACCTAAAGGGTAATTATGAGTTCATACTAAAACTTTTTCACCCTTTTCGGGTATTGGACTTTTTCCACTATCAAATCGGATATCAAAAGCCATAGAAACATTATTGAGCATAAAACTCCATAAGCCCCTCTTTGGTCCTGCATCATTGGTATTGTCACAGAACCAATGTATTCTTTACCTTTGGATGAGAGGATGGCATCTATTCGCAGAATTTTCATCACCCGTAATAGTTTTTCATCTCCTTCGGCTAACAGAACACCCTCTTTATATTGAAATATTGGACTGATGGCGTACTATCAACAGTTAAACAACTTCCGTTATTCCCATATTCTTGCTTTATCGCAAAACGTCAATATGCCAAAGATGATAATAAGAATTTAATAGTTTTGAGGATTCACAATTTCATTACCAAAAATTTTGATTAACGGAAGTGTGTGAGGATTGTCATTCCAATTGGTAATACGAATAGCTCCAACAATACATCCTAAATCATTTTTGGCAACAATGGTTTGACGAATACTCAAAATAAGCATCTTCTTCCGTAAGGACAGAGTAGTAATCTTTTTGAAAAACAGCGAATATCAAATTCCTTACCTTTGTGGTGAATATAATTTTCGTTCACAACAAATCTTGACAGCAGGAAAGCGATTCTCTCGTCACTTGCCATGAAAAGTAATGTTTTGTAACTTGTAATGTATCTATCCATATAATGTCTTTTTAAATTGTTTTGATAATGCAAAATTCGGTACGGATACAAGGTTTGACAATACCCCCAAAGGGTAATTTTTGTGATTTTTGATATAAACGATGCATTTTTCACCCTTTTTGGGTAATGTTTTTGCTTCTAAATGGTACCTTTGCATCGTAACTATTCCATATTGACTGTCAAATGAGTATAATTCTTAACGAAAACAATAGCCTACAGTTACCGCAAGATATTCGTCCTCAGATGAGGACGACACTACAATAGTTTGCAACCTTATATCGATTCTGTAAGCATTTGCTCCGAATCACATACAAATCTCTTTACATATTGACTACAACAGGATGAATTTCCTGTATATATCAAACAATCCTCTACACCTCTGTGGAAAGTGTTGAAAATGCTACAAGAAAGAAGGGTATAATTTTTATTATAAACATGTACCTGAAAGATTTTAATTTTTCTAACACAGGTCAATAGAGCTGGTTTGATTTCTTCAGGAAGGGTGCAGTTTCAGAACGCTCTCATATGCCATCTCCTAACTTCTGGATCACTCAGAAAAGGTCTCATGATCTTGATAAAATCATCAGATAACTCCCTTAAATTGGACTCGATGGGGAACATTTGGTTAGCACTTTGTCTAGTGTCGTTAGCACCATCTCATGAAAGAAGGGAATAGCCTATATAACTGCAGCTAATTCAAATACGATGTGGAAGTTTTCCTTGAAGAGTGGACGATGAAACAAATTGACAATATTGTACTAAATGAATATGAAAAAGCCGTGATCCGACTGGCGAACCGCGGCTTATCTGTTGGGAAAGTGCTAGCGAAAATCAACCGTTCGGAAGATTCCGTAAAGGCTATCGCAAAAATTTATTTCAGAAACTCGGGTAGAAATGTTTCTGGAAAGCTATTGCTGTGGCTACATCGCAAACTAATTTAAATCATCGTGTTCTGAATAGTAATAGAATTTGGGGAATACTTTTTACAAATTCTCCCCTGACAATGCGATATAAAGGATAAAGTACGCATTCCACCTACCAAGGAAGAAGCGATAGAGGTTGTGGAGGAGGCAGGGATACATTCTCTTCCTCATATGCTCGTATGATTTCTTCAATCCATATTTTAGGACGAACCAATAATTAAAATAGTCAGTAACATATTGTACCACCGTTTCTCAAATCCCAGATAACTCTCTTCTTCAAGCAAACTTTCCAATTTTGCTCCTTTGGGAAGCAGCTATAACAATACCTGCACGTCCGACATTATAGGGATGTAATACATAGATATCCTGCTCCGCACTTTACAGTGGTCGAACGAACATGGAATGTCATTTTTGAAATCCAAGAGCGTTAGTGCTACATCATGTCCTACGATGATATCCTCACATTATCATGATTGATAAATGTGTTTATAGTCGAAAATTTGTGCTTTACTAGGATTGATGCTAAGTAGTCGATTTTGCAAAAGCCTCTGCTTTGGGTTTCCACATCTTCCTCGGTATAGTTTTGCCTGTGAGATTGCTTTCCTCTACTACACATCTCCATCGACCAATGTGATGAGTCTCAAATCCTGTGCTAATAGCGTTTCTGCAACGTGTAGCTTCTATTCCAGCACCGGCAAGTAAGACTCGAAAATCTTTGATTTTTGCCTGATCTTTATCGAAATGTAGATTCGATTTCGTTCGTATCGTTTCGTTTGAATACTATTTACGATTAAATACTTATGCCGACAAAGTTCTTATTGTTTGCTCTTCTGCAATGCCGAAAGGGTAATTCTTCATGTATTTACAATTTATTAACCGTTTGATAAAAAGAAATGTGATGCAATAGGCTATTTCTACGCTAAAAATAGTGCCTATGCTATGTTAAGTAAAAGTGTTCTTTGAGGCTTTGTAGAATAAAGAAGAAAAAGAAAACTCGCTCGTTTCAACTCGTAACCCATTTACCTTTATTCATTCTTACCCTATTGATTATCTGAAGATATAAAATTTAGTGAATCTTTTCCTCGCGTAATAAGCGGTTAACCCGATTCGGTGCATCTCTAAAAGTATTACTTTTACTATCATAGATGTTTTTTATTACTCTCTTGGTAATGTATCTATCCTCTGCGTTGAGTAGGATTGGAATTTTTCCACATCAATACGAGCACCCTTTTCCTTTCAAAGTGTTTTACTTGGTGACTGAGCACCCTTACCACTTGAATGCTTATTTCCTGAGCCTCTTGGAGCATTTTCATTTTCAAATGACCTTTTTATTTACAAGATTCTTCGCACCATTAGCAGCCATCAGCTGAACCGCGGGCGACTAACACAGCCCCTGTTGCCGCCCCACTCAATAACAACCACCACTGTCGAGATTCCTAAAGCTGGGTCCTTCGGCAGCTAAGCCTACGATTGTTATCGTAGTTCACAGCAATCATTCCAGCACCAGTACCGCCTTCCCACGTACCAATTCCTACTTTGCAGCATCGCCTGCAGCCAGTCCTCTGTTGAAGTCTGTGAGATTGGAAAGCATGTCTGCCTACTAGCTACGAAGATTTATGGAGTCCACCAGTAGCATTATCTAAAAAGCAGCACCAAATCCCTTAACCTTATCCCAACCATCTTGTCCATTTGGATCTATAAATTTTATGGTATTATTAGAGGTATAACAATAACTACTAATATTATGATATTTTCTCCTGCAACGGATCCGTACTCATCACAAACTCCAGCCTCGGCTCATGGTATCTTGCACCATAGTAGTACATACCCGTTTCCTCGTCAAACTCCTTCGCATTAAAGAGATAAGGCGTATTCCAAGTATTGTTGCGTTCTTCTATGAATACTTCGCCGAACGGCACATACTCGATGTGCTGCGATACCCTCGCCATCAAGGTTGGTGATGTAGCTACTGCTGCCTAAGTGGTCAGGGTGGTAGTAGAACTGCATCTTCTCATAATTATCCTTATCGTGGAAATTATCGTTTGCAGCTCTTGTGCGTGCCATCGCACGGGCTTGTGCCGCCTCTGGCGTGCCATCGTTGCAACAGAAGCCTTGACCATTCACGTAGTCGTCATTATCCTTACCATTATAAGGTTGGTCAAACGCTTTGTAGTTGTCTTTAATGGATTGCAGTTGCTTTGCATACTTATCCTTGTAGTTAATAGTAAGACCATCAGCCTCATTGCCGGCATACGGTATTCGTCTTGGGTCTGCGCCGTAACTTGCCAAGGTCGCCAAAGCTTAGATACAATACGCTGGCTACCCACATAGATGTGCTTGGTGTGCTCTACCTTGTCCAGCAACTAAGTATGGGCTGACATAGAGACTGAACCTTGCCGTACCAGTGTTACCACCCGAGAACTCAGAGTTTACGTAGATAGCTTCATTCTCGCCACTGGTCTTCACCGTGCGCTCACCATCGGCATCATACCAATAGTTCGCTCACAAAACCGTTCTCATCCACTGCCAACAAGCGATTTTCCTCGTCCCACCTGTACTTCTGCTCAGTTGCCTTTTCATCTTCCTTGCCGTCTTTCTTTACACGAGAGGTGTTGATGTAGACAAGGTTTCCATTGAGCATCATAGGTATATTTGTGTCCGTTGTTGATATTGGTGCTCTCCGTAGGAGTTTCTTCCGTTCGGTAGTTAATATCACGAACATTGTCTAGTTGGAACTTCTTACCATCTGCCTTTTGATAAGTATAGGTGAGGTCATAGCCTGCATTGAGCGTGCCGTCAAACTGTACACCTGTCTGCGAGATGCTGCTTCTTACTCGTGATGCGGTGCATGTTGTCGTAGCCCATAGATAACGTATAAAGCGGATTTATTGTCCGTTCCCTTATAAGTACCCGTTGCGCTTACCAAGCGATACAATGGGTCGTAGGTGTAACTGTGGCTCATCTGTCCGCCTGCCTTGCCACTCTGTGGGAGTGGAGCATTGTTCTTAATACCAAGCACGTTGCTTACTGCGTCGTAGCTGTAGGCATTGTCCATAATAGTACCTGCCTTGGCATTGACCACGAGGTTCTGCAAACGTCTGCGTGCAGGGGTCGTAGCTGTGAAGGTCTCCGCACCGTTACAATACTTCAGGTAGGTGCGCTGCTCAAACTTGTCATAACCTATCTTGTTCACATAGTCATAACCGTAGGACTTGTAACCACGCACATGGTCTATCTGTCCGCCGAGGTTGTAGCCGTAGGTTACCTTTTCCTCATCGGGGTAGATCATTTCCAATAGGCGATTATGGCTGTCGTACTTCCACTGTGTTACGTAGGTTGCCACTGCCTGGTTTGGCACAATCAGCGTGCGCACGGTCTTGGTAACCTCACCCATCTTACCGTAGTAATACTCGATAGCGCCACTGCCGTCCTCACGGAGCATCAGTCTGCCGATACGGTTGTGAGAAGAGTTGATACCACCGTAATGGTACTTCACGTTGTTCTCCGGATGGTCGGGATAGTTGATGGCTGTCAGACGACCGTAGTCGTACTCGTAATTGATGGTCTTGCCCTCCTTTTTGAGGTTGGCTGTCTGCTTGCGTCACCACATTTGCCCAAAGCGTCGTAGGTGAAGCCATTACTTGTTGTGTATATAGCTAATTTTTCAATAATCCCATCTTTATCAAGATACAGGATTTTCCCATATTGCATATTATTTTTCGTATTTCTTGATTGACTGCAAATAATGATTTACAGAATCAAAATAATAACCCTCTCCACATTTTTAAAAAATGGGAGCCACGCCTACTACATTGTGTAAAAGATAGCTTCCAAAGTTCCTTTCCGACCTATAACAAAGCATAATGTCCCTATAAACAAAATGCCTTTTTCCCTTTTCGTTTGTAGTAATCTATAGAAACTTTGTTAAAAGATTTCTTATTTATTCCTACAATTTTTCAATGAATCAATATTGTTATATATAGTTTCCTGACAAGCCTTTTTGATTAATGATACAGAAACTTTTTTGTCTAACTCAGTCGGTTCTCCCTCCTCATCATAATATACAAGTTTTTCCACTTCTCCTGAATCTGTATAATATACTGCCATTCCATGGAGCTTATTCTGAATTTTCGTAAAGGAATGCGATAATCTATGCGTTTCATCGTCAAAGTGATATACCCGTTCTATTGTATCCTGCCCTTCTACAATATTTTGTACACTTATGCTAATCAAACATGACCAACGTTTACTAAACACTATTCTTCCATTACCGACAGTAATATAATCCTCTAAATAACGTCTACCACCAGAATAGTATTTAATATTAAAAGAGCTATCAATCATTGTAATATCCGCATCTTGCACGATATCACCTTTTCTGCTGTTGGGAGTAGAATTAGGCGATACCGAACAAGATGTAAATATTATAAGTAATAACAAAGAATATATATTTTTCATTATTTCTTCCTTGTTGGAGTAAAATTCAAACGAATTGCGCTACTTCTATCACGTACAGAAGGACTATTTGGGCCACCCATACCACCTAAAGTTGGTAATTGTCCACTAATTACAGGCGAGTAATCCGTTCTTCCAACAACACCTGAGACCCTGGTTCCACTTTGTAATGATAATTGCTCTGCAAAAACTTCGTCCTATATTTACAGCTTTTATCATTGCATCAGTTGTAGCAAAAGTTTTCTTTCCAAATCCAAACAACGAAGCAGAATTACATGAATATAAATCTATCCTTGCATTATTCGCAAAAATCTTCACGGCTTAACTGTCCTATATTATAGTAATTCATATTTGTAGGATTTTCTATATCAGTATATTTAACCCCTGTATTTTGATATCCAAATGCAACATTGCTCGCTGTACCATGTGCGAAAATTGACAATTCTGTGATTTTTGTCATTATCTCTTTTTGATTTATTTAATTCTCTTATCACATCAGACGTTGTTTTAACGAATTTTATGGCAACCCCCTTCTTTTTGCCCAATTAGAAAAATCTTCTTTCTGCCGCTTTGAATAATCTAAATCAAAAATCAACCAATTTACGGATTCTCTATTACTTCTTCGACTTAGATAATTATTTATCTGAATTTTGGAAGCCAAAATAATTCATAGGATTCTTATTATGATTATCTAAACCACCAGTAACAACCACTTTTTATTTCCGTCAGGATCCAAATATTTTATAGGATTATTATCTGTGTAGCAGTATGTTGACACATTAGGGTTTTCTTCTGATAATTTATCTACACTCATCCACAGACTCAGTCTCGGCTCATAGTATCTTGCACCATAGTAGTACATACCTATCTCCTCATCAAACTCTTTGGCGTTGAAGAGGTAAGGCATGTTCCACGTATTGTTCTCTCCTCTATGAATACTTCGCCGAACGGAACATACTCAATATGCTGTGCCACCTCACCGTCAAGGTTGGTGATGTAGCTACTGCTGCCCAAAGTGGTCAGGGTGATAGTAGAACTGCATCTTCTTGTAGTCGTCATTCGGCTTGAAGTTACCGTTTGCAGCCCTTGTGCGTGCCATTGCCGGCATACGGTATTCGTCTTAGGTCTGTCTCTTATGTTCACCGAGATATACTGCTTTTTGATTTTACTTCAAATTCAATCATAACTTCTTATTGTTTTTGGTTATCAATTATTTAACGTCGTTCTTTTCTGTTTATTGCTTACGGCTTTTATACCCATATAAGGGTTATGATGAACACCCATATAAGGGTGCTGCCCGTTACCCTTATATGGGTGTTGGGACATACCCTTATGTGGAGAAAGAGATTTTTCAGTTACAGTTTTACTCTACTAAACCAATTATCTAACTCGACATTCAACTCATTTTACATTAAAGAACAATCTATTAACAATGCTCCAATAAGCAATCTTGGCTATATTAAAAAATATGTTCAATAAATCTTTCCATATTCTTATGCCCTCTTTTCAAAAATTATATATTTCTATAGTATTTTACGAAACCTGACTCAGGGGATATTCCTGATTAAGAGTGCTTTTGATATAATTGGTTCCAAACATCTATTCTATTTACTAAAAGATGAACCTACCTTTCTGAAGTCTAGATTCTTGAAAGTCCTATTATTATCACTAACCCATAGAGGACTACATCCATACTCTGGCATTATTTTCAGATATTTATTCATAAAATCTCTATTTATTTAGAAACCATATTTGCACCAACAACAAATCCATTGTTCCCGACCGTGACAGCAACTCTATGAGTAGTACCATTAAAGGTTGTTTTCATAAATAGGTCTAGATCCCTGCATTCCTACTTTTCTTCCTGTTAGGATGGCTTGCATTATAAATTTAGGTATATTCCCTTTGAGATTCCTGCTTTTTGCAAACTCTGCACCATGCCGAGATATAATATGTTGTAATCCCGCATTCGCATTTATTAAATATCCTAATAAGACTCTCTCTGTTACCTAAGGTAGCATTAAAAAGAAAATGAAGGAAAAGCATTTTCAACAAATAGAAGAATCATCAAAATAATCCCCTAATGTTAGTATTTGATTGAATTATCTTCATTTTTGCAATTTTATTCCCCTTTGTGATAATTTCTGATGAACCGCAATGTGGACATTAAAAGCTTCCTTATTTTTATCCAAATTTTTAATGGTCCTCATAAGATTCCTTTCGATATTTTTCTGAAAAGTATCAATGCTTTACCATATAAACCTCGTTCTATATTGTCTGCTAGTATACTATCTTCATATAATTTTGAAAAATTTCAATAATAATCGCATCTTCTGTTTTCATACTCACCTTTTTGTAATGCCTTGTTTATAAAATCAATTGTCTGTTCTATAATATCTTTTTATCAGAGTGTTTTAAAATGAAACATCCTAATTCACCTAAAAGAGGATATCACCATCTTCCTTATCGAACACGGAGAAAAAGACGAAATGACTTATGAACTTCTTCATAAATCTGATTATAAAAATAATCTTTAATGACCTGAAAGTGCATTTTGAACATCTAATAACCTTTTTACTATTTTTATCACCTTCTGATAAATTTGACCTACTTCTCCAAAGTCTCTGCAGAGCGGTTCGGTAGTGTTAACAACTTTATAGAATGGGACTTTCCTCCTACTAACTGACCTATCTTTTTGTTCAAATCAGTGCATCCATAGAACTTCGCTTCCTATTTTCGCACCTGGTCGATATAAATCACTAACTAAAGTTTCCCACCCTCAAAAAGTTGGTTTTAAAATAACAGTTTCTCAATAATTGTGGTAACTTTGTAGTGCTTTATTACATTGATTATCAATAAATTAAAGAGTAACTGTTATGGATGCAAAATTAGACAATTTCAGCGAGATATCCAAGCTTTTTAAGTGTTAAAAGTAAGATGAGTAGCGATATTCTCTCACTTTTCTCAAAATTTGGTCTTGGACATGTATGCTCTGTAGGCTTTCTTTGGAGAAACACGATGGTATCTCCGCTGTTCAACTGATTCTTTCCCTTTGTCTTTTTCGTATTAATGGTGAGACAATACCTCCATATACAAGAAGAATTTCTACCATCTTCTCACCACTGGAAAGAACTGCTATTATCGTATGATGGTCAGGCTGACAATGAATTGGCGTCGTTTGCTTAGCTATACTGATTTCTTTCGTTTTGAATGCATTCTCCGAAAGAATGGCATCTCAGACGAAACGAGAACTCCTGTGTCATATTTGACGATACAACCTTGGAAAAAGACTGATAGAAAGCTTGAGCATATCACCAAGCTTTTCGACCATGTACGAATGAACTATGTTCTGGGCTACAAGCTTCTTTTATGCCTGTTCTTCGATGGTAAGTCCTCTCTGCCGTTCGACTTCTCCCTCCATGAGGAACTTGGAAAGAAAGAGGATGGCGGACTTGGCAGAAGGCACTCCGCAACAGATTCTCCAAGAGACGCATGAAAGAGAGTCCAGCGTATGAGCGGAATCAAGAGTGCGGTATGAGCAAGATGGACTCCGCCATAAGGATGCTCCAGCGCATGTGGAAGAGTGGTATTCATCCCATTATGCCTTGGCGGATAGTTGGTTTGCCTGCGAGGGAGTTCATTGAGGAAGTCAGGAGAGTAGGCAACGGAGCCATACACTACATCGGTCTTGCAAAAGATGGGAAAGACAAAGTACTGTGGAGAACAAGCGACACAATGCCGCTGAGCTCGTAGCAATGTATGCAAGACGTACCAAATGCAGCCGGAAGTACAAGTGTCCAGTACATTGAGTTGAGGGGGATGTCTGGGGAATATACCAGTCAGGATATACCTGATTAAATATGGGCGTCGACAGACTTGGAATATCATGCTTAGTACTGATTTATCGATGAGCTTTGTGCGTGCCTTCGAGTTATACCAGATACGATGGAACATTGAAGTGGTCAACAAGGAGACAAAAGGACATCTCGAGGCTCGGCTCATACATGGGGAGAGACTTTTGATGGTCAGATTGCTGATGCAACGCTCTGCCCATTACATATATCGTGATGTCGTTAGAAAACGGATGTCAGGAGTACGAGACCATGGGTGAGTGTTTGCTGACATGGAAGATGATGTCATAGCACTTACGTTATGGCATCGTGTGCTGAAGTGCATAGAGAGGTGCTTGCTGCTCTTGTGACGTTCTTGGGTTCTCTGTTAGTGAGATAGGGCAATTAATAGTCACCGGCTCAGAAATGCGCAACAACTTTGAGATTATGGTCAAAGCATTGGAAGACAGGCAACAAGAAAAACTCACAACCGTAAACATATTTTTAGACATGTGTTAACGGCTCACGTTCATGGGTATTCATGCAAAGCAGTTTGGTTGAAAGACCCATGAAATAGAGGGTGGGAAACTTTAGTTTATCCTTTTAATTTAATTCCGCTTCAACGAGTTAAACTAAATATCCATAGTATATCCATAGCGTATGATTTTTATACAAAAATTATCATCATGTAGCAATAACTACCCGGAGGATTTATCACATGAGTCTAATTTTTCTATTTTTGATGGAAAAAGCATAGTTAACGTGAGTTCGATGAATTATAAGTGTCTATAAATTTGGTGATTAGCGAGAATTTGTTGTAACTTCTAAAGAACTAATATACAAATAGTTACAAATAAAAATCGCTATAATCACGAGGACAAGTTACTGAAATATTTTGTACTGTCAGATGACTTCTGCAAGTTTTTGATGCAATGACAGCAAAATATACGCTAAAACCTACAGGAAAGGAAATATTATCGAGAAATTCTATATCAAAGGGCAAGTTATGCTGATAATGATTCTTTTTCCACAATTCTGGTTATCGTTGCTTTCAAACATTTCTATCTTGAAAAAGTATGCAAGCAGCTTCGCCATCTGTCAGTTGTTTCTTATAACCGTATAGTAGAATTGAAAGGATGTAGCGTACTTAACCTTGTTTATCAAGAAGGTCCTGTTGGGCAAATGCACGGGTATAAAGCTTCGTTGATAGCACACCACTGCGTGTCTGCAAAACCAAAGAATACATATTCACAAGGTTTTCAAAGGCATAGCTCAAAGAGGAAAATGTTCTATGGGTTTGGTTCTTTGACTTCAAGTTGCATTTGATTTTGCAATGAGAGGAGAACTTCTCAACTTTATGATAACGCCAGGATATTGATGACCGTAAGCCTTTGGAGTACAAAGCATTCATAGATCTTATATATGGTAAGCTATTCGGTGATATAGGAGCTACATCGGTAAGAACCTCTTTTCAAAGGCTTTTTCGTTGACGGGAATACAGCTTATGCAAATTGAAAAGTAACATGAAAGGAGCGTTAATGAGTGTTTCAGACAGACTTTTACTCAGAAAAAGAGCCATTATAGAAACGGTGAATGATGAACTTAAGAACATTGCGCAGGTGCAACTCCAGACATAGATGCTTTGACAATTTCATCGTCAACCTATTAGGATCAATTGCCTATTGCTTGTTTCCAAAAGAAGCCGTGCATCAATGTGCAAGGACCATTGACACACGGCTCGTATTGTTCTAAATTCGTCGAACTCACGTTATTTCAATTTCTACACAAGAACTTTGACGAATACATTGACAAAAAGATATTTCATGATGAGATAGGTAGGATTGTGCCCAAAAGTCTCTGCCGAAAATAAAGCATTATCAGTATATACCCTGTGATGGAGACTTCATAAACGAAGATAGTCTGACAATCTCAAAAGAGACCATCGAAGCCAACTATCGTAAGGTGAAACAAGAGATACTGACGCTGGTTGATTTTGGAAATAGAACGAATCAGAGAAACTCCTTCCTTGTTCATCTGCTTACAATACCAACATGAAAATGTACATATTACCACACAAAACAAGATAAAGATATGGTTTTTATTTGCATCTATCCTTGTTTGTAATATTCATAATTTCTTTAGGAATCTCCATTGGCATTTCCCAATTGTGCATTTGAATAGCTTTTATCACTTCGCCTCGATGATTAGTCCATACCTTAATACTACAGCCCACAGCAGCTATCCCCTGTTGTTATAGTATAGGCGGAGTTTCCTTTTAGACTTATTCTTTTTTCGCTTGATTTTATTCCTACCACGATAAAACAGAGTGGCCTTTGGGGATTCTGTCTAAATATATTCTTTGAGGAGAATTTGCTGAATCAGTCCAGAATAGATATCAACCCCTTCGAGGATCTTCCATCGGAGTAATTGAGTCATTCTCACACTAAGATTATAGAAAAGAACTCTTATATATACACATAAGGATTGAGAGCCAAAATTAAAGCAAAAATCAACTTCTCTATTACAGCTGTATAATACTAAAGAACATATAATAAACGTTACTTTCCCCATTCATTGCCTTTATTATGATTAGATCTTTCGTATAAATTCCACCCATTTATCAATTGTCCTCAATTATCTTATCTTGAGAGTCTTATTATAAAATAAGTTCTTTTAAGCCATGAATTTTTATCAATAAATTTATTGAATTTTGAAACTCTTTCGTGCTCCTTTTGTCTGCATCATGCTCCTTCGTTGAATATCACCATCATGCCAATTCTCTCCAGATACTACATTTTTAAATATTGACCAAGAGAACTTGCCAGATGTTGAGTACCATTTACCTGTGGAATGTGTCCGACTTCGTGTGCATTTCTATTAAAGAATTCATAAAGAACTTTCCATTGGTTTCCTTGTAGGTCATATTATTCTTCATATTTTTATAAAAATGAGTTATTACAGCATGGTCTGGATCTTTACCTGCTGTTAAAGATGATCCAGCAGTTCCTACTGAACCTTTTATATACCTGTTTCTTCAAATCTTACGGTAGCAACAAGAATTTGGTATTCATTCTACCTTGCTGACCAAAATGCAATAAATGGGCAGCTGCGGGCATCAAAATAATAATCACCACTAGGATTTCGTGCTAATAATACACTACTATTTGCTTGTTTCCCAGTATAATCAACCAATAGTATGGGATTTTGATAACAATACTCATATGGATATAAATTAAAAGAGGTATAAACACCTCCATTATGTTCCCCATCAAGATAATTGTCATCATTTCGCGGATCATAATTTGAAATAGGGTCAACACTCATCCACAAGCCAAGATGTGGCTCATAGTACCTCGCACCATAGTAGAACATACCTGTCTCCTCGTCAAACTCCTTAGCATTGAAGAGGTAAGAGTATTCCACATGTGTTTGCGTTCTTCAAGGAATACTTCGCCAAATGGAACGTATTCTATGTGCTGCGATACTTCGCCATCAAGGTTGGTGATGTAGCTACTGCTGCCCAAATGGTCGGGGTGATAGTAGAACTGCATCTTTTCGTAGTCGTCGTTAGGCTTGAAGTTGCCATTTGCAGCCCTTGTACGTGCCGCCTCAGGCGTACCATCATTGCAGCAGAAGCCCTGACCATTCACGTAGTCGTCGTTGTCCTTACCATTATATAGCCAAGTCAAACGTTTTTGTAATTGTCTTTAATGGATTGTAACTGCTGGTTGTACTTATCCTTGTGAGTTAATGGTAAGACCATCAGCATTGCCTGCATACGGTATTCGTCTTGGGTCTGCACCGCAAATGAAGTCGCCCAGTTTAGAAAACAATTCTTTGACTACCGATGTAGATGCTTGGTGTACTTACCTCCTTGTCCTGCTACGAGTAGAGGCTGACATAGAGACTGAAGCGTGCCGTACCGGTATGCCACCCGAGGTTCGGAGTTCGACAAAAGATAGCTTCGTTTTCACCACTGGTCTTCACTGTGCGCTCGCCATCGGCATCATACCAATAGTTGCTCACAAAAGCCGTTTTCATCAGCTGCCAACAAGCGGTTTTCTCCTCGTCCCAACGGTATTTCTGATCACTTGCCTTTCATCCTCACTTGCCGTCTTTCTTTACACGGGAGGTATTGATGTGAGACAAAGGTTTCCGTTAGCATCGTAGATGTACTTGTGTCGTTGTTAATATTCGTGCTGTCCGTGGAGTTTCTTCCGTTCGGTAGTTGATATCACGAACATTGTCGAGTTGGAACTTCTTACCATCTGCCTTTTGATAAGTATAAGCGAGTTCATAGCCTGCATTGAGCGTGCCGTCAAACTACACACCTGTCTGCGAGAGATGTTGCTTCTTGCTTGTGATACGGTGCATGTTGTCATGGCCATAGATAACGTATAAGAAGCGGATTTATTGTCCGTTCCCTTATAAGTTCCCGTTGCGCTTGCCAAACGATACAATGAGTCGCATAAGTATAACTATGGCTCATCTGTCCGCCTGCCCTTGCCACTCTGTGGGAGTGGAGCATTGTTCTTGATACCGAGTACGTTGCTCACTGCGTCATAACTATAGGCATTGTCCATAATAGTACCTGCCTTGGCATTGACCACGAGGTTTTGCAAACGTCTGCGTGCAGGGTCATAGCTGTAGAAGGTCTCAGCACCGTTGCAATACTTCAGGTAGGTGCGCTGCTCAAACTTATCATAGCCAATCTTGTTCACATAGTCGTAGCCATAGGACTTGTAACCACGGACGTGGTCTCACCTGCCCGCCGAGGTTGTGGCCGTGAGGTTACTTTCTCCTCATCGGGATCCGATCATTCAATGAGGCGATTGTGGCTGTCGTGCTTCCACTGTGTTACGTAGGTTGCCACTGCCTGATTGGGTACAATCAGCGTGCGCACGGTCTTCAAGACCTCACCCATCTTACCGTGGTAATGCTCGATGAGCGCCACTGCCGTCCTCACGAAGCATCAATCTGCCGATACGGTTGTGACGAAGAGTTGATACCACCGTAATGGTACTTCACGTTGTTCTCCGGATGGTCAGGATAGTTGATAGCCGTCAGACGACCATAATCGTACTCGATATTGATGGTCTTACCCTCTTTTTGAGGTTGGCTGTCTGCTTCGTCACCACGTTGCCCAGCGTCGTTGGTGAAGCCATTACTTGTTGTGTATATAGTTAATCAATAATCCCATCTTTATCAAGATACAGGATTTTTCCCATATTGCATATATATTTTCGTATTTCTGTAATTGACTGCAAATAATGATTTACAGAATCAAAAATAATAACCCTCTCACATTTTAAAAATGGGAGCCACGCCTACTACATTGTGAGTGCCTTTAAGTTCCTTTCCGACCTATAACAAAGCCATAATGTTCCTATAAACAAAATGACCTTTTTCCCTTTCGTTTGTAGTAAGCTATAGAAACTTTTGTTAAAAAGATTTTTATTTATTCCTACAATTTTCAATGAATCAATAGTTGTTATATATAGTTTCTGAAGTCCTTTTGATTAATGATACAGAAACTTTTTGTCTAACTCAGTCGGTTCTCCTCCTCATCATAATATACAAGTTTTTCCACTTCTCCTGAATCTGTATAATATACTGCCATTCCATGGAGCTTATTTTGAATTTTTGTAAAGGAATGCGATGATCTATGCGTTTCATCGTCAAAGTGATACCCGTTCTATTGTATCCTGCCTTCTATAATATTTTGTACACTTATGCTAATCAAAACGCGACCAACGTTTCGCAAACACTATTCTTCCAGTACCGACAGTAATATAATCCTCTAAATAACGTTTACCACCAGAATAGTATTTAATATTAAAGAGCTATCAATCATTGCCAATATCCGCATCTTGCACGGTATCTACCTTTCTGCTGTTGGGGTAAGATGGCGATACCGAACAAGATGTACGTCAATATAAGTAATAACAAAGAATATATATTTTCTGTTATTTCTTCCTTGTTGGAGTGAAAATTCAAACAGGTGCGCTGCTATCTATCACGTACAGAAGGACTATTTGAGTACCCATACCACTAAAGTTGGTAATTTGATCCACTAATTACGGGCGATAATCCGTTTCTTCCAACTGACACACTGACCCTGGCTCCACTTTGTAATGATAATTGCTCTGCGTAGAAACTTCGTCCTATATTTACGGCTGTCATCCATTGCGTCGGTTGGCAGCAAAGTTTTCTTTCCCAAATCCAAACAACGAAGCAGAGATTACGCGGAATGTACGTCTGTCCTTGCGTGTATTCATGATCTTCACGACCAACTGTCCTATAGTATGGTGATTCATATTTTACACACACACA
>BNJV01002454.1_pt1 | contig 26645 bp, 24 predicted proteins | sample 8540591 | NCBI WGS metagenome assembly BNJV01 (sample SAMD00202457, study PRJDB9452) | human saliva metagenome | host: Homo sapiens | reverse complement strand
CGGTATGGGGATGATGTGTTGGAGCCTTTTTCTTCTTAGGGATTCTTAGTTTCTTGTGAGTGGGTAGGGGGTTAGTGGCGTTGTATGCGCTGCTGGCTCTTTCCCTTTTGTTTTTGTTTTTTCTCGTGCCCGTCCCCCTTACCCCCTCCTGCACATGGTTGCGCGGTGATTGTCTACGAACTCACAAACTCACTTGTTTAGGACTGCCGGGGTGTTGCTCTTCAAACGGCCCAGCGTAGGGGAGGCAGTTAAGCGCGGAGAGGGGGAGAGCTTTGTGCACTCCCAGAGGGTGCCGGGCAATAGCGCCTATGGCTTCGTCGCGGATGATTGATGCCGGTGCTTCAAATAATAGGTTGGCCGGTGAACACACATGCCCACCCGCGCCCTGCGCCCGTTCTAGTTTGGGGTGGCGCTGCATTTATCTTTGGGGTGTTGATGCCTAGCTGGGTTTATGTGATGACTTCTTGCGGGTCGGTGGTCTGCTGTCAGATGGTGCGTTGTATAAGTTCTTGTGTTTATTCCATGTTGAGGATGGTGAGGGTCTGGGGGGGGGAGAGAGAGTGGGTCAGTAGTGGTCGCTTCTTTCATAGACTCGTTCAGATCGCATAGTGCGAGGTAGTGAAAGGTAATGCGCCTGTTGAGGTCGTTGGTGTTCTATGGTTGGGTTTCGGTGCGGCGGTGCTCATGCAGAATGTTGAGTGCTTCTATAGGGTAGGTGCTACAGGTATAGGTGCTTTAGGTGCTGTGGGTATGGGGAGATCTGTAGATGCTCTAGGCGCTGAGAATGAGTGAGTAACCGTAGGGGTGATGCGTTGAGCGGGTGCTGGGCGGGGTGGGTGTGCGTGGGGTGGATTCCAAGCCGAACCCAGCGCAAGCCGAAGACCCCAGCCAAACAATTTTTAAGGTGCCCTTGCCGGGTAGAGCGTGAGACCCCGACGCCGCGGGGTCTCGCTTGTGTGGTGCAGGCTATCGATGGCCTGCTTGCTTTGTCCTGTCGTCCTGTTGCCTGTGTCTGTCGGTATTGCTTGTTTGGGTTGTTTTCTCCGGGGGCTTCTATATTTTTCGTCAAGTCCCAACCGGCACACGACACTCATAAAAACACCCATCCCGCAACATCGCAAACAAAACATTCAACCGCTTACGATCCAAAGCCATAATCGCCTGATTATGCCGCTTACCCTCAGCACACTTGCGATCATAGTACCTACGCGAAGCCTGATCGACCTTCAACGAAGCAAACGCCGATAAGAAAAGCACTCGCTTGAGTGCTTTGTTCCCACGCCGTGAGGCCTGCGTTCTTTTAATTGAAGTACCAGATTTACGGTCCACCGGCGCGATACCAGCATAAGAAGCCAGGTGCGAAGCATCTTTGAAATCCTTACCGACTACTTCGGTGAGAATTCTGGCGCTGGTGCGCACACCCATGCCAGGCATGGAGCGAATCACCGCTGACAACGGATGGGCTTCAACTAGGGCAAGAATCTGCTGTTCAGTCTGGGCTCTTTGAGTAAGGAGAAGTTCTAGCTGCACGACCAAGGCTGAAATAATCGGTGTAACAATTGCTGTTCCAGCCACCACAACAGTTTGCTCACCAAGGGTCAGGAAGATTTCCTCCGTAAGCCGGGATGCGTTCTTCTTGAGTAGGTTGCGGACTTTAGTTTTACCAGCTGTTTTCAGATCAGCGGGTGCAGGATACTTTTTCAACAACTTGAGAACTGCTGAGTGTGAAAGTCTTGGGCCTAAAGATCGCTCAAGATGCGGTTGAATCTGCGTTAAAAAGCCACGTAGACGGTTTGAGATAGCGGTGGCGTTAGCTGCTAGGTCATCGTCAAAACCGCAAAGCATTGATAGTTCTGCGGTGGTTTCCTCAGTCACGGTGATGGTATGAAGTGTATGGGGCATGGTGCGTGCTGTTTCAGCGATGATGAAAGCATCCCTTGCATCTGTTTTGGCTTCGCCGGGGTGTAGGTCGGCTACTCTGCGCATGGTCAGCCCTGGCAGGTAGGCAACCTGGATTCCCATATCTTGTGCGATAGCCACAGGTAGTGCGCCGATAGTTTTGGGTTGGTCCACCACCAATAGAACGGTTCCCTGGCCGTTGAGTTTTTCCAGCAGTTCTCGGATTTTGGGCTCTGACTGGGGTAGGGGTTTGTCCCAGATTTTCTTGCCGGTGGTGGTCAGTGCTGTGGCATGGTGGTTGGTTTTGCCTACATCGAGTCCGAGGTAAATATTGGTCATTCTTCGCACCTTTGAGTTGGAGGGGTTATGGTGCGGTAGTAACCGGTGGTTCACGAATCTCGCACCCACGTTACATTGGCTTTGGATCGTGCTTCTATTAGCGATGGTTTGTGGACCGTTCCCGGTCCCGATGGCGACATCCCCTGACCATTATTTGTGTTGGTTGGGGGCATTGAGCCATACCTGGGCGAACCGGTTACTTACGCTTCTAGTTTCACCTGTTTGTGGGTGTCTTGGTGAGCGCTCTTAAAAAGGTAACGGGGAGAGACATCAGCGCAATTATTACCTTGACGGAACGTTCTAGCCGGTTTGTTATGTTAGGGGCGTTGTTCTGATGTGGTGTTTCAGAAGCTGGTGGAAGTGATGGGGCAGATGATGTGGCGTTCTCTTACATGAGATTGTGGTGTGGAGTTGGCGCAGGTTGCTGATTTTCGGTTGGCTACTGGGACTCCGGTGTTTTGCTGATCCGGATACGCAGTGGCAGCGGGGTTTGAATGAGATTACTAATGGGCTGTTGAGGCAGTGTTTTCCGAAGGATTCTGCGGATTTTTCGGTGGTGTTGCAGGGGGAGTTGGGAGGTGCAGCTGGCTTGTTGAACAATCGTCCGAAAATGACGCTGGGCTGGGATTGTCCAGCCCCGTGCTTGGGTACAGACACCTTGTCCACCAAGAGTCATCAATATATTCAGGATATTGAGCCTTAACTGACCGTCTCGACCCAATATGAGGTACAACTAGAGTGTCGCCCTCGCACAAATGGTCAGTCGCGGCTGCCAGACCAGATCAATCTGACTTTACCCGGCTAACGGCGTTCTCAAAGATTTGCTGGAACCTTTGGTACAGCAGGGTCTCGCACTGATACGGTCAGAGATTCCTGCTGATTCTTCGTGAAAACATGCGCGTCACCAACTAACATTCTCATACCTTCAGCCTGCGAGCGTTCTGAATGCAAAATCCACGTCTTGAATAGACTCTGGAGTGAGCTACACCTGTGGAGTAGGAACTTCGCAAAATCTACTAGCCAAACCCAGCCCATCGTGGTCTCATTGAACACTCGCCAAAGAAAGATTGTTACGCTTTGAAACACGCAGATTGACGGGTTTATGACGATTTTAGCCAGTAAAATTGCTCTTTGCAGCTGCTCTAACTGTGAAAACTTCCAATTCCTGCAGATCCCGAAAGAATTTAGCTTGCTCAATCAGGGGAATTTCTTGTTGTCCGTGATGCCACATATACGGCCGCCTCAACACGAGATGCGAGACCAAGTTTGGCAAGCGCGCTAGAAACGTGAGATTTCACCGTCGTCTCAGCGATATTGAGCGTTTTCGAGATCATACGATTCGAGAGTCCCTGACCGATACATTCCATTACTGCAACCTCACGAGGTGTAAGCTTATCAGGCGGCCATGCACTCGGAGGATTAGCCTCGCAGTATTCGGTGATGGTATGCATAACCGTTGCGGTCGTGGCAGGGTCAAGGACACTTTGCCCCTCAGAGACGGCCACAATAGAACGGACAAGCTCTTCGGTATCGATGGTCTTAATAACATATCCTTTAGCCCCAGCCCGAATTGCAGCGATAACGTCAGCGTCTAGATTGAATGCACTAATGATGAGCACACGGCTGGCACCTGTCTCGACGATCTCCTGTGTAGCTTCAATGCCGCTCCCCTCAGGCATACGGATATCCATGAGGACGACGTCAGGTTTTAGAGATCTCGCCATCGAAACGCCCTGAGGTCCTGTGGATGCTTCACCAATCACATCGAAGCCAGCGGCTTCAAGAATCATACGCAGGCCTGATCGGATACTACTGTGGTCGTCTACGATGAGAAGCCGACACGGTTTCACACTTCACTCCTAGTGTTCGGAGAAAGAGAAAATGCGGGTTCATCTGTTAATCGGTTAGGTAGTTCAGCGCTGATGACCCACTGACCATTCTCAACTTCTGCCATAAAAGAACCGTGCGCAGCGTAAACCCGCTCCCGAAGAGAGGCTAGACCAAGCTTGGTTCCCGGTAACAATGTGGCCGCCGGTTCTGAATTCAAGATTGGCGAGGTCATAGGCATTGCGTTGCTAATACGAATAACCAAAACTTCCGGACGTAATTCCCAAGTCACTTGAACTTCCGTAGCAGAGGCGTGTTTCGCCGCATTTAGTAGTCCCTCATGCACTATCCGATAAACTAGTCGAGATGTTTTCGGCGAGAGTCCCTTCAGCGGCGGACCAATCAACCGGACATGCTGCCCAAAAATCTCTGACCTGGCCACGAGCTCATCAAGCTCCTCAATCCCTGGGGTGGTCTCTACGTACGATTCTTCCCCTCTGAGAAGGCTAATTTGTTTCTTCATCTCTCCAAGAGCTTCGGCTGCTTCGGAACGGATCTGTTCCACGATGCTCCGACGATCATTCTCCAAATCAGCCAAGGCGGCCTGGGAGTAAAGGGAGATTGCTGCAAGCCGTGATGAGATTGTATCATGTAGCTCGGATGCGAGCCTCACCCGCTCTTCCGCGAGAAGAAGCTCTGTACGGTCCGAGGCATTCTGGATAGCTGCTAAGGCCGCATTTCGCTCGAAACGGCTCCGAACTCGCTCGGCTTCTGCAAGCTGATGAGCGCTTTGAATATCAAGCCCCCAAAAGATGGGAATCCAAGCTGCGATGAGGAAGATAAACACCATCGTGGCGGCAAACTGGAGCCCACCTGCACTGTAGGCGAACGTAAATGCGCAGAGAGTTGTAGCTGCTGCTCCCCACAAAATGAGCTTACGGTGCGTCAGCCCCCAGCGAACAGTAGTGAGATAACAGGCATCATACAGGAACAGCATGATAGGGACGACAGTACCTATAGCAAAAGAGCCAATTGCAGATACGACCGTCATCCCATATGCAATTCTCGGCCATCGATGACGCAGCATAGCACCCGCTATACCGGGTATCGAGACGAGGAATGCAGAAAAATAATCAGTGGGACTCCAAGGCCAGAGCTGATTGCCTGAGACCGTTGCAGATACAAGCACGACAACGAGATAGGCGAGGCCAAATAGAATACCCGCTCTGAAACTATCTTTCTCCATGCCCTTAATGCTAGTATCAACGATGTCGGGTTGCGCTCTCAAGAATAAAAGTTTCTTATAAATTTTTATTTCATCTAGCAATAAAATTCAGTTTCATTAAGGATATATTCAAGAAACTAATAAGGAATCTCCATGATGCCGGAAGTTACTCTCAGAGGGATTTGTTCCGAACAGGAAGCTATTCAAGTAAGTAAGTGGTTCAGGCTCTCAAATAGGGGGGCATTTTTAACAAATGATATTCGTGAGAACGTTCAACCTGGGCATCTTCTCGCAAAAAGCCATCTTGGCAAACTGTTTCTATTTTGCGATGAAAGCGATACACCGTTTGGGCTCGGAACACTAGACACAAAAGGAAATCCGAGGAATTACGAGATTGCAGTGATTGTCGGGGATGAAACTCTTTGGGAAACAGGTCGTGGAGCCTTGGCCTCCTCTTACCTTATTGACCATATTTTTATGAATCTTAACGCTCATAGGGTGTTCGCGATGACACTTGCTGTAAACCCCCATGCCATCAGTACTCTCACTACTGCCACATTCCGACTGGAGGCTCGACTCCGAGACTACTATTTTATCGATGGCGAATTTGAAGACTGCCTTATCTGGTCCCAACTTCGCGAGGAGTATGACCAGATGGTAGAAGCTTGCTCGCCCCATTCGGCTTTTTTTACCCCGCCTATCTATTACCCCAGAGATGCGGAATCGTTCCGAGCGCCTTCTTCAGCGACATGACAAGGATTGCCCTTAATGATTAGTGACCAGTCTCTGTATTGCTTAGCGGATCGCTTTGATTCTCTGCCACCTACTTTTTGGAACCCCTCATGGTCTGTCTCTTTCGATTACTTAGATGTTCCGGGGATGGAATCTTCGGGGCAAGGGATCTGGCGCAGACACCTTGTCAATAATTTTGCGAATTTACCTGACGGCTGGAAGATCCACATTTCAAGCAACGTTTCCGATGCGCCACAAATTTTGGATATAGTCGCTGATATTTGCATCGAAAATGGTGTCAGTTTCAAACATCTGACTTCGACCGCAATTCTTGCTGCCTTTTCTTCTAAATGGGCTCCCCGGAGCGTAGCAGGAAAATTCGCCGTGCTTTATCCACCTCCCCAATGTGTCTTCGATATTGCCCAGAAGCTCCACGATGCCCTTCCTCAAAGATCTGGACCATATATTCTATCGGATTTCGAGTGGTCAGAGGGGTCGAGCGTCTTCCTGCGGTGGGGAGCTTTTCGACGTCGCACGGCTTGGACGCCGGAAGGTCGTCGAACACTGATGATTACAGATGAGCTTGGTACGCGCGAGGATATCAGACATATCCCAGCAAACTCAGAGTCTCTGCCACCAACTGCAAGAGATGCGACAAAGACTTTCGCCCACCCACCCTTATTGAACTTTCATGCAGAAATTACCGAGGCTTTGCAGATAACGGCATCTGGTGGTGTCTACGGAGGCACAAGTAACGGATATCCCGTAATAGTCAAGGAAGCCCGGGGTGGCATCGATGTTCGTCCAGGACAATACTCTTCCACTGACCGCTTGAAACAAGAGAACAGGACACTCAAAGCCTTAGAAGGTGTGGTTGGGGTGCCTCAGCTTTTCGAGACGACCGAAATTGCTGATAATATCTACACGGTTATGACCCGGTTAGAAGGAATCCCACTGCGGAGTTGGGTTGCATCAAATCACCCACTTCTCCACGGCCAATCCGACCCCTCAGTACTCGCCGGGTACATGAAAAAATGCGAGAGGATCTCTTCCAACCTACATAAGGTACTCTCTTCCATCCATGCCTGCAACGTAGCTCATCGAGATTTGCACCCAGGTAATGTGCTGGTCACTAATGACTTCTCTACCTCTGTTATTGATTTTGAGACAGCCGGAGATCTCGATGATCTAGACGATCCCCCAAACGGTTGTCCTGGGTTCATATTCTCGTCACTAAGTGGGCGCGCGGAGAGACGAGGCCTGCCTTGATGCAATTGCTCACTGGATGTTGAATCCCGGGTGGACTGGTACCGTACATCTAGATTCCGAAACTGCCATGGCACTTGTCAAAATGACCAGAACGATTTATGGTCACACGGCATCGACTGCGTGCGATTCCATCGAGAGCCGTATTTCTTCCCTCTCTTCCGCACCCCCGAAGTTCATTTCGGCGGAAGGCAACTGGATAGAATCCCGTTTGGCTGACGTCGATAGGCCTGTACCCCTCAGCCCCAGAAGCGGCCGCGGTTCTCTTGCTAGGCTCGGATTGGCATCAGGCTTGGGCGGATGTCTCCTTGCAGCTTCGGATTCTGCCAGAGCTCGCAGGCTTCCCTCGTGGCGAAAATCTACTCTAAATATTGACTCTGACGACCCGGGTTTGTGGGATGGCTGGGCTGGAATTGCAGTCTGCGCGCATTTATTAGGGGATTCGGAACTCGCAACCGAGGCAATGCAACGATCGCTCCGTACATCTCACGGATGCACAGACTTGAGTTTGTCGTCTGGGCTAGCAGGCATAATGCTTGCCGCGCTCGAGGTTGGGGACTTAGAAACTGCCTTCGACATCTCAGCTCGTATCGAAGCATATTTCCGTGAAGGAGTGCATTTTTCGTCCCCAGGCCTCGAATCAGGAGCGAGCGGCGTCGCTCGAGCGCTCCGTTCTCTTTCACTATTATCAGAAAGCTCCTCGAATCTCCTGGATGTCGCTCGCGAGATTTGTGAGGAGGATTTGCGTGCCTGTGTCTCATCACCAGATGGAATGAGCAGTCAGATTCGTTCCGGACGTAGGCTTCTGCCATATTTGGGGACCGGCGGAGTTGGCGTTGCAGTAACTCTTGCAGAGCTCGGCGCGCCGGAAGCTGATTGGCAACCTTTGGCAGCACCAGCTTCCTGGCCGATCGTCTTAAGCGGTGGAATTTCTGAGGGGCGGTCTGGTTTTATGGCCGGACTCCTCTGGCTGAGTGCAGCAACAGGCATTGATGTTTCCTCAAAGGTTCAAGCTCAGCGCGAACGGATGGAAGGGCACCTCGTTCGAACTCCTGACGGACTTGCTCTCACAGGAGAGGGAGGCGCTCGGATTGCGGGGGATCTCTACTCTGGAACCTCCGGATGGATTGCCCTAGAATCAGCTTTAAATGGATCAGATGATACCGCGTGGCGAGCTTTGAATCTCCTCTTCGGGGGGCGCTATGATAAATAAACTTCTCTTTCAGCCTTGAGCTGTGAGAGATGGGTCGCCACTAGGCGATCAGTCCCACCCCAACTGACATACGAAAGGAGTTGACATGACTATTCTCGACCTTCAGAAGTTCGATGATGTAGAGTACGAGGCTCTTGACCTCGGTTCGACGATTAGCAACGGTTGCTAATAACCGAGGTGTGACGGGCGAATATTCGCCCGTCACACCTTCTACCTCTGTCCGTCATATCTGCCCTCGGGATTGCTGATGCATAGGAAAAACCCCATAAATACAAAGGTTGAGTCGACGAGTGTAGCTCCTCGTCCAGAGCTCGAACACCGCACACCTAGGCTATTCTTTCGTCGAGTTCAGATGACACTCGACGATGTTGCCGAGCACGCATCGACCGCAGCCTCAGCTCTGAGTGCTTTCGGCATTAAATCTGGCGATTTGGTCAAACTTGACATAGATGATTCGGCTGAAGCTATCGTCTGTTTTTTCGCCCTGGCCGCCCTTGATGCTCGTATCCTACTTGGTAGCCCGGGACCGTCTGAAACTTCAGGAGAGCTGGAGGGAGAACGGTTCACGATTTCTGCCAGAGTCAAAAGAGCATCGTCGACTCATCTGGAATTTCGCGATATCGTCAGACTCGACCCCGGGCCCAGCGAAAGAATCCAAAAAAACCATATATGAGACTGCCGAACAAAGAACCTTCACCGATCTCATGCCAGAACCGTGGATCAACCGCGCAGACGGGCTTATACTTCTTACCTCCGGAAGTTCTGGTAGCTCAAAACGTGTCCCTCGACAACCACGATCTTTCCTGGACAATCTCAAACAGAGTCAGCGCATACTCAAATACTGCCCCAACGACGTAGTCCTAACAATTACACCGCTAAACCACCAGTACGGTCTTTCAGTGGTTCTTCATGCGCTCCTTGTCGGGGCCGACCTCGTTGTCGGCTCTCCATGGCGAGTGTCTGAAAGTATCAGATTCGGCCGCAGGCACGGAGCTACCGTCGTAGAAGCTACCCCGGAGGTTTATCTTCGAGCCGTGGACTTCGCACTCGAAGGTAAGATTGACAATAGTGTGTTTTCTTTGTGGCGCCAAGCAGGTGTCGGGGGGTCACCCATCGATGCTTCAATCTTGGCTCTAGTGCGGGATACCCTAGGTCTACGTCTCTGCGATGGGTACGGATCCACCGAAGTTGGTAATATCGCACTCGCAGATCCAGACGACCCCGACGGCGGCCTCTTACTCCTCGAATGTTTCAAAGCTACGATCTACAATGACGCGGGTGAACAATGTCCCCCAGGCGAACTTGGTCTACTCACGTTATTTAATATCGAAACCGGTCAGGTTTGGGAATCGGGAGATTTAGCTTCCTTCTGCAACGGTCGTCTTAGGGTTGTAGGTCGCGCCAACGCTGTTCACCGCCGCGGTCTCGTTGTTTATCCTGCTGCCATCGAAGAACGTCTTAAAATGCGAGGTATCCCGGCTCTTGTGATGCCATACAGTTCCTCTCGGGAAACACGCATCGTCGCTGTGGTAGAAGACCGCTTTCGGCGCGGACGCAAATATTGGTGGAATCGTGTCCTCGCTGTCGATGACATGGCCGAACTTCCCGATTCCCTACTATGCGTCGACCGGATTCCGCGACTCCCCCCAAGGAAAACCTGACCGCATCAGACTTAGAAACGCTCTCATGACGCCCGCTACACCGACCGGAGAGCAAGAGAAGGCGTTAATGAAGACAGCACAGTTTCTCCGCCGTAATCGACAGGCGATCGTAGACTTGCTGAGCTCATACCAAACCCAAGAAGCCTCCGAAATCGAGGTTGATGGGGCTCTAGCGGCACTGGATTCGGCGGCAGTTGAAGTCGCATTAGAAAATCCGCTTCCAGTGGAGAATTCTTGGGTATACATGCCCTCAAACGTCGTCTTATATTCTTATGTACTATACGGGCTTATCCCCTCGGTGTGGACGGAGGAGATTACCCTACGCCCCTCTAGTCGAGCTATGGATCTCACCGAGGAGATTCATGCCCTCCTCAGCCCAGTTCATGGACTCAATATAAAACTGACAAAATGTTCTCAAGCGGACTTCGCGGCGCTCCGCACTGAACGTCAGGGACTTATCGTCTTCACAGGGAAATATGAGAATACAGCTCACTTGGCAGCTGGTCTCGAACCTGGTCAAGTCATGGCTTTCTTCGGTCAAGGAACCAATCCTATCGTTGTCGGTCTGGAGGCAGATATTTCCGTGGCCGCTGCGGATACCGCTCAAATTCGCTTACTTAATGGAGGACAAGACTGTTTCGGTCCGGACCTCATCTTCGTCCACACAGATCATTTAGCGAAGTTTCTCGATGAGCTGGCGAAACAGATCGCCAAAAGAGCTGTCAGCGTCGAAACCGCGCCAATGCTTGAGAAACAGACAGCGCACAAAATCCTTTGCGACTTATGGGACGTTAAAGAACGAATCTGGTTGGGAGGTAATGTTCAGCTGTCCGAAGGACTATTAGCTCCAACCGTCTGCCTATGGCAAGCCCACGAAAAACCAACGATTTCCGAAGTCTTTGCACCAGTTTTCAACATCGTCAGCTATTCGGACGAAAAAGAAATCATTACCCTCCTCAGCGAAGACCACTACCGTTTGCGCTGGATGGGTGCCGCACTTTATGGTGTGAGCGATCAAACTGCTATGTGGTTCGGAGCTCGTATGACCACCGCATTAGAACGGTCCCTTCTTGACGCTGACGATCCGAAGCTCCCCATGGGCGGGTTGGGAGCCCATTCTTCAGCTGTTCATACCGTTGATTCCGAAGACCCACAACCAATATTACTCTCACGAGTCGTTGCTGAGTACGGTCATCTTATGACTGCTCAGTCCCGAATAAGTCATTAAGAAGGGACATACATCATGACAGGACTCTGCCGAGAACACCGTCTCCCGTGGGAATCTGTCGCAGAAGAGCTCATAACTCTAGGCGCCAGAACCATCTATGGTCTCCCCGACGATTCCATGGGAAGTGCCTCTGCCTTCGAGCACGCTGGCATCAATCTGGTTGTCACCGCCGAACAGAGAACTGCGGTTTACGCAGCATCTGGCACAGCGCAAATGACCGGAGGCTTCGGCGTTGCTGTGGCCGGTAGGGGCCCAGCCACAGCTGCTCTCGTCCCCGCTCTTCTAGAGGCGTCCGCGCAGGGCGCACCTATTGTCGTCCTCGTAGAGATCCCTAATGAGGAGGCAGTTTCAGATCTCTCCTTCCAATGTGTTGATCCAGAGCCCCTCCTCCGTCCCGTCTGTAAGGAGATTATCTCTTGGAATCTCGGAGCTGTGACCCTAGCCAAACAGCGGGCTGAAGAAGCACCATCTGGTCCTGTAGTCATCCTAGTCCCAGAGCATAAGGAGAACGGTGCAAATGAAAAAGACCGAGCAGAAGCAGAACCTCAAAAGTACGTTCGCTCCCCAACTATCACTTCTGGCAAGCCAAATGTCCCCGTCTTTAAAAGGCCAATTCTCTTAGTCGGAAGCGGGTGCAAACGTTCAGATGTTGATGTCGTAGCTATAGCTGAGCAACTGGAAGCACCAATCTTCGTAACTGCAAGCGGGCGGGGATGCATCGATGAAGACCATCCTTCATTCCTCGGGCTCGGAGGCCTGTATACAAGCCCTCCGATTCGTGAGATTTGGCAGAGCACAGATGGGGTCGTTGCCCTCGGTTCAGAACTCGAAGAGACGTCCTTGGAGTTCCTTCCTTACAGAGTTCCCATACACCAAGTGGCTCTTCGGCGGTCTCCTGCCGACTGGCCCGACAGACCAGTGAAACGTCACCTCGTTGATGTGTCTAGTTGGAGTCCCTCTGGTATCGCCCATGCCGAACCTGAGTGGAGACAAATGTGGGAAAATGCCCGATCGCAAGCGCTGGTATGGGCGGAGCAGATGATTACCTCAGGAAGAGTCCCAGCCATTCTTGATGAGATCAGCACTCTTATCCGTCCAGGAGATTCAGCTGTTTTTGAGAACGGAGCCTCCGACATCTGGTCTTATATCTGGCCTATTTTCAGGCTTCCACGAGACGTGGTTGCCCTGGCTCTATCGGAACAGACTACACTTGGAGCCTCCATCCCAGCTGCGGCGGCTCTCGCCCGTGCCCACGCTGAGAACCGGACGTGGTCTTTTAGCGGAGATGGAGCTTTCATTCGCTCAACTCTCGAGCCTCTAGTCACAGAGCAGGAAAGAATAATTTATATTGTGTTCGATGACGGAGGGTACGGCTGGCTTGCTGAACAGGCCCGTGCCGCAGGGCTTGACCCCAAACGCTATGCTTCGGAGTATCCACGTCATTGGCATGATGCTTGGGGCCGGCCGATAGAGTCTGTACTCGTCGAATCCGCCAAGGATGTGGAGCGGCTCGCTCCCCACATTGAGGCCTCTTCACGAGAGCAAGCTGTCGTTCTCCATATTCCAATCAAATCTACAGATCGAAGCCCCATCGCGCAGGGAGATTGGTAGCATGAACTGGCAATACGATCTAGCGATCGTCGGAGGGGGGGCTTCGGTTTCTTTCTCTGTTGACAGCTTTCGCGGATCTTCTCGTAGCCGAATGCAAATCTTCGGAAGATGAAAACGACCCCGTATGCAGAGTAATAGTCTTCGATCCATCTCACCCCGCACCCGGTGCAGTGTGGAATGACCAGGGTGATAGGGAGTTTCGTTGCAATGCTCTAAATCCGGAGACTGTCCTCCCTTCTCCTGGAGGTTGTTCGTTTCGCGTTACCAGCGCATATGAGCTGTGGGACAATCAGGCGGAAACTTCAAGCTATTATCCTCCTCGTGGATCTATCGGAACGGTTATTCGGCAACAACGCGATGCCCTTATCGACTTATTGTCCCCGCGAATCTCCATTCAACTTGTTGTAGCTCGGGTCGAGGAAGTCCGTCCCGCCGGGAACATTTGGCGTGTCAAGACAGAGTTCCACGATTACTACTGCCGCGGTATCATAGATTTGACTGGCTCAGGATTTACAGGATATACGGTAATTACGGTTCAGATTATCCTCTTCCACTCGACAGCATTCCAAGCAGCGTTTCCGTTGTAATCGGAGGAATGGGACTGGGAGCCATCGATGTCGTCGCCGCACTAACTCGAGGACGCGGCGGAATTTTCTCAGATCATGGTGAGAAGCTGGTCTACATGCCCTCTGGTAATGAGCCTAATATGGTTCTCATGTCTCGAACGAACCGTCTGCGCCAACCGGCAGAACCTCGCACCGCATGCCCAAGTCCGCGCAGACTTCCTTCCGAATCCACCGCAGCTTTCTGGGCTGCAGCTAGTCCCGAAGAAGCGTTACGTGTCTTTACGAGTATCACCGGAATTCCTGACTTCGCTCAAGATCATCTTTCGGGCATTGAATCTCCTGAATCTCAGATAGCAGCTTTCGAAGAAGAGTCAGTAGCGGTCCGAATGGAAATTCGTAGCCGGGTAGAATACGCCGTCGAACTACTTGCCCGGGAGCGTCCTATGATGGATCATATCCACCAGGAGGTCCTTAGCCGTGTCGCCTCTGAATTCACATCTGGACCGCCCCTAGAGCGATACCGCGAGTGGGGTGCCTTGGCTCGATCGGGAATACTCCGGTTCTCACGCGGGACATGGGGCAGGTCAAGCGATTTTGTCCCTTGGCGTGTTCGAGCCTTCGTCGGAAATCCAGGACTTCCGTTCACCTGCCCAATCGGTGTTAAGGGTAGTGATCAAAAGATTCCAGTCGACCCCCAGACCAAACGAGCTAACGGATTCAAAAAGTGGTGGGTTGCTGGGCATGCTAGTTCACATCCACTACGGGGAGACCTGCCCACTACAGCAAACGTGGTTGAATGGCAAAACGCAATTCAGCCCCTAGCTGAAGAGGTTATCTCTGAGATAGGAATGGTCAGCTCCTCCGTTCGGATGTAGACATTCCTACAAACGGACAATATACAAATGTTTTCCTTACCCCTATATTTAAGAATGAAAGCTTTTTCATAAGGAAGGTAGGCATCATGAAAACCGAAAAATCGAAAGAAATTTTCTGGAGCATCATCTCAATTCTCGTAGGCGGAGGAGCCTGGCTAACCATGCAGAATATTTCATGGGGTGTAGTAGACCCCGCGAAAGTCGGTCTCGTATTCGCAGTAATCGGCCTCATTTCGCTTATCTGGGCTCTCTTCAGTAAAAACTCCGATAGCTCACGAGCGCACGAGACTATACGTAACGCCAATAGGTCAAAGGAGGATTAAGAAATGACAAACCGGTGGAGCACTCTCAGAATCGATGAAGCCTCTGTCATGCACCTCGGAGTCATAGATACCCCTACTCTGGGTCGCCATGCCGATGCCCTAGCTTCTCGTCGTCCAAGCCCTCAGGAGCTATTCCAACGCTGGGATACGCAACAGTGGAAATTGCTGACATCGAATTAGAAAAGGACATCCTGGATTTTCATACAAGGGTTCCGAAACGTCTTCGTGAAGAGCTGAAACGCCTAATCTACACATTTATCATTGGAGAGTACACCGGAACTGATCTTCTTTCGCCCGTTCTCCTTGGTTGCCCGGAGGAGTGGGATCTCCTCTTCGTTACGACTCAGGCCTCAGATGAAGCCAAGCACACTGAACTTATGTTCCGGCTAGGCAGAGAGTTGCTCGGGATCGATGAGCCGCCCGAGGCGATGCTTCGGTCCGCTTGGGAGATGACCGAGCCTGCACACCGTAGGATCTCCCTCATCGAGGGCGAAATTATGGGCGCCGTCACGAACGCTCCTACAGACTATGAGGCGTGGTTACGGGGAGTTACCCTGTTTCATATGGTAAATGAGGGTATACTAGCTCTCAGCGGTCAAAGATTAGTCGTCAATCTCCTGGGGCGAGCCGGAATTTTACCCGGACTTCGGAGCTCATTTGCCGCTCTCACCCGGGATGAATCTCGACACATCAGTTATGGGTGCCACGCGCTTCGCCTTGGTATAAAGGAAGGGCACCGCGAAGCAATTGAAGACGTGCTTGAACAAACGATTCCGCTAGCCATGGAGCTAGCCAATTTCAGTGACGGCGCTGGAGACACACTCTGGCATCTTCAAGTTAAGAGCGCCCGCCGTGTCTTTACACACGTCGGGATGACTGATACCTTCACTGACCATATTTTCAATTCAATTATTAACGATAAGAAACTAAATAAGGAGACCTCCCGTGTCGATCGAGACCATCCGCGCTGAGCTTATTCCTTTTCTCGCTGAAACCACCGACTTTGCCGAAGAACAGATTAACTCTGATTCGCATCTTTATGAAGATCTCGAGATGGATTCTCTCTCAGTTCTAGAGTTAACCGTTTTCACGGAAGATGAGTTTGGAATCAGTGTTGAAAATGAGTTCAAAGAAGCCATTGGAGATCCAGCATTAAGAAAGGATATGACGGTCGACTGGCTCGTATCGATTATTGCAAAGCGAGGCAACCAGAGTGCAAACTGATCCTCGGTCCGTTATTACCGGAACTACGGTTCTCACGCCACTTGGTAATTCGGTTCCCAAACTTTTCGAAGCACTGATTGCAAAAGATTCGGGACTGACTTGGTTCGATTGCGGTGAGGAAGAAGACCGTAGTGCTGTGGGAGCGGTTGCAGATTCACTCATTGAAGTCAACGGCTTTCCTCCTCGGGTTCGACGACATGCCGACCGATCTGCTCTTCTAGCACTTACTGTCGTCTCTCAACTCCTTCATGATATTGGAATTACTCAAGCCACAGAAAGTAACCAGGAGACGTTCGGAGTAGCAGGGACTCGTGTGGGAGTTGTTTGGGGATCATCATCAGGAACCCCAGGTGTAACTCAGAAAGCATTCTCTGCGTTCAACAATGGGGGCAAACAAACCCTCAAACGCAAATCTCCTCTCAGCGGAGTGTACAGTTCCCCCTCAGCAACTTCGGCAATGATCGCCGAGATCATCGGTGCTCGAGGTCCGAACATAACCATCAATACTGAATGTGCCTCGAGTACGACAGCTGTAGCCCTAGCTTCCATGATTGTTGAGTCAGGTATGGCTGACATCGTAATTTGTGGCGGGTCCGATTCTACACTCGATGCTTTTAGCCTTGCACAAGTCAATTTGCTCGGAGCCACCCACTCCACGAAACACAAGTTCCCCTCACAATGTTCCCGCCCATTCGATCTCGATCGAAGTGGTTTTGTCGCGGCTGAAGGAGCGTCAGCGGTCATTATCGAGTCGAAAGCATCAGCTAAAGCCTCAGGACGACAAATTCTCGCTGGCCTTTTCGGGTATGGCATGTCCACTAATAGTGGACATCTAACCCAGCCTGATCAAGATGGCGCGGGGCTTAGAGCGTCACTCGTGGCTTCTTTATCGATGGCGGAAGCAGAGGTAACAGACATCGCCCTATACAGTGCTCATGGTACCGGCACAATTCAGAACGATCCGTTAGAGCTCGCCGTACTCGAGTCCGTATTAGGCAAGACGCAATTTCGTGCAACTCCCATACAAGCAGTCAAGGCAAACATCGGTCATACGTTGGCCGCTGCGGGTACTGTAGAAATTGCAGTCGCCATTGAATCTCTGCGCCGATGCCTTACACCCCCCATCGCAAACTGCGAGTCACCGATTAATGCGGACGCTTTACTTGTTCGAGACTCTCCGAGATCACTCAAAAATGGAGTTGCGCTCTCCTGCTCATCTGGGTTCGGAGGAAGTAACGCCGCAGTTGTTCTCGGACTCGTTTCCAATGAAGATTAGAGATTCATAATGCTAACTGTCTTATTTCCCGGTCTTGTTCCTAACAAACACAAGAGTACCTACACCTGGCTCGAGACTGACCGTTATGCTCAAGAACTGATTTGGCAAGCAGAAGAGCATCTCGGATCAGACCTTCTTTCTCGTCATGTAGATGCCGAAATCTACGATTGGAACGTCTACCAAGCCGTGTATCTCATCGAATCCCTCTCTTTGGTTAACGCATGGTGCCGAAGGCGCCATACGGAGGCCGATATTATAGCGGGACAAAGTTTCGGTAGCCTTGCGGCAGCTATCTACTCAGGTAGCATCTCGTTTAATGATATGTGCAAGGTCATGATTGCTAGTACCGCCGCTGAGGTTGAGTATTTCAAGCTGTCAGAGAGTCCTCTGAGTTGTGTATTCTTTGGCCGGTGCTCCCCTGCGAAAACTGACCAAATTATTGAGGATATAACGAGTGCCGAAGCTTCCGGGTGGCTGGATGTGAGCGTGGTCCAGGAACGCGGGGTGATGGCAGTATCTGGGACTCGGCATCTCGTGCACAGTTTTGCTACCAGACTTAAACAAACCGGTGGAATCGTCTTTTATATTATCGATCGGGCCGAACACTGTCCAGCTCTCGCCCCTTTAGCGGATATCCTTAGACGTGAAGCGTACGTTACACAGCTATTCACGGATCCAACCAAACCCTTGATTTCAGACAACGGAGTTCTTCTACATACGGGTGAGGATGTGGCTCGAGACCTCGCCGATGGTTGGGGGCGACGACTTATCAACCAAGAACAATACAATGCCTTAGAGATGTTGGGCACAGAACACCTTGTAATTCCTGGTCATTCTTCCCTCTTCGCCAGTGAAGAGGGAATAAGTTGGCAAAAAACACTAATCAAAGCCCGAACAATGCTCAGAGAGCAAACTAACGCATCCTATGAGCGGTAGCACGGTTCTGAAGGAGTTTTTTCTCCGGAGCAGCTTGGGTTACTGAGGTCTCTAAGGTTCATCGAATTAATTATACCTATCTGAATCTTTAGTGCTTTCGACAGTTCCCCTGCGATAGGGGAACCACCATTACAGTTCTTCAGCGTCGTAGCATTCTCAGCACCTCTGATCGCTGAAAATTTCAGACAAACGTCTGTTGCAGAAGTTAATAGCCACAGATCTAGGTGACATTACCGTGCTCGGTTGAGACTGTAAATATCATCGGCAGAGATTGTGAGATAAATTTTTGACAGAATTTTCGATCGACAGTAAATAAGATTCTTGCTTACCAGATATTTTTCTTATTTATCGTTTTTTCAAGTGAAAAATTATCAAGTCTTTTAAAATGTTTTTTCGGGCTATCCGGGGAAAATTTGCTGCTCAATGACCGAAGCTATTTTGCTAAAGCCTTGATACAATGATGCAAAGTAGCAGGGTGCTAACCATAAATATGAAGAAGTTACTGATTCCATAAGCCACATTACAATCTGAATTTTCTGATTCGCGGTTCCTTCTGTCGTAGACGAGTCTAACTTCCTGTCACATGTTTCCAGCGAATACTAAAAGAATGTGCAATCTTTTGTAAGTACGAATGGGTGCTTACATCACTACTGATATAAGGTGCAGTAGGTAGGTGCCAGTAAGCATGTCAAGCAGAGGAAGTCACAATATACATGGTGAACCAGAAATAGCTACTTTTAGCTGATAACATACCATTGATCGCACGGTTCTACCGTGGTCTGTCTAATTCTTATATCAGTCAGCATTCATTTCTAGGATTTGGGTGTTCAATTCTTCTGATTGGTTTGGAGTTCTTCTAATTAGCGATGGTTTGTAAGCCGGTTCCTGTCTCAGTGGCGACAGCCCCTAACCATTTTTGTTGGCTGTGGCATTGAGCCATGGCCGGGGCGAGACGGTTACTTACGCTTCTAGTATCGCCGGTTGGGGCTTTTAATGAGCGCTCTTAAAAGTAACAGGGGGCTCATGCATATTAGATTTTCTGTGATTCTCCTAGTCTTGCGTGTGGTGAAAAGGTATTTTCCACGTTTTAGGAGGTGCCTTTGGCACAGTTTCGCTATGTGGTTCGTGTGTAGTGTGTCAGCTACACGTTATTCCTTGACCGAAACTGAACTATCCCACGTTAATTTTTAACGCGGCGATAAACTGCTGATACAGCTCGTCATGCTCCATTAGCTCGGCGTGTACGCCTGAGTTGCGCACCGCGCCTTCCTCAAACACCACAATATTGTCAGCGTCCACCACAGTGGACAGTCGGTGTGCGATAGTGATCACGGCACTGTTTTCGGCAATCTTTTTTAACGGCGTTAATCACGGCAGCCTCGGTGACGCCGTCAAGCTGGGCAGTCGCTTCATCAAGTAGCAAGAGCCCGGGCGGGTTCACCAGCGCACGGGCAATAGCCAGTCGTTGGCGTTCTCCACCAGAAAGGCTGGTTGCCGAAACTGGGTATTAACACCGTTCTTTAGTTCGCTAATTTTCTCTGATAGGTGTACTGCTTCTAAGGCATCCAGAACCTGTTGATCAGTGGTATCGGGCGAACGATAGCGTACGTTATCGGCAACGGTGCCGGGCAGAATTGGGGTCTCTTGTTCCACATAGGCAATATGTGAGCGAACATCTCGCAAACTCAGTTGTGAGTAGGGCACTCCGTCGAGCAAAATATTGCCACTACTAGGTTCTAAGAACCGTAGTAAGAGGGCATAAAGTGAGGTTTTACCTGCACCAGAGGGACCGACGAGTGCAATGTGACCAGTACGCGGAATTTGCAATGAAATTCCATTAAGTACTGGTTTTTCCGAACCTTCGTAATAGGCAGTAACGCAGTCAATTTCAAGATGAGGGATAGTAGCTGAGTCGATAATCTGCTCCTGCCGAGGCTGCGCGGTGACGTCTAAGTCTTCGAGTTCCATCTTCTCAATTTCCCGAATGCGTGCTGCAGCCGCTAAACCTGATTGCAGCGATGAAAACGCTTGCGTCAGCATGCTAATAGGACCCAAGAGGTTAAAGGTATAGAGCAAAAACGCAACTAGGGATGAGATCTCCAAAGCGCCTATCGCCACTCGCCAGGCACCAAAACCAAGGATACAGATAATGGCAAGCTGCATGCCTCCGTCGGCAATGTTACCCACTAGCGATGAGATACGCACTGCGCGAATCTGGTAGAACATAGATTTACCGGCTTGTTGATGTGCTCTTTTAATTTCGCGGTCTTCACCCAGACTGGATTTGACGGTGCGTAACGCTCGCACACCACTTTCTAGGGAGCCGCCTAAATCGCCGATTGCTTGTTGCGCGCGTTTATTTGCCTGCCCAATTTTAGGCATGATGGAAGCCACAGTGGCAAAGAGTATTGCCATCAGAACAGAGGTTGCCACTAACAACGGAACATCGAGTACCGCCATAAAAACAAGGGTGCCTACCAGGGAAACCACACCGTTGACGATATTGACGATGCTACTGGTGGTGGCATTGCGCAAGAGTACAGTATCGCTAGTAACGCGGGTGATGAGTTCACCAGAGGTGTATGCCTGCACTCTGTTGATTTTTGCGCGGAAGAAGCGGTTGATGAGTGAGTTACGCGCGTCGAAAATAATGCGCTCGGCAAGAATACCTAGAACGACTTGGTGTATATAGCTGGTGAGAGTTCCCAGTATCAAGAGGAAGGTGAGCAAAACGATAGGTAGCGTCATCGATTTGCCGGTGCCTAGCAAATCGAGTACTGATTTTGCCATCATGGGGTGGCTAGTTCGGCGCCGGTGGCAACGAATCCTAAGAGAACCCCGAGAAAAAGTTTCCTCTTGTGGCGCTCAGTGAATGACCAGAGCGCTTTAATGTTATCAGCTCTACTTGTGGGCACTGCCGAATTCTCTTGGTTTCTCTGAAAGGAGGAAGCGTTAGTCATTCAAAATACCACTTAGCGTAATTATGGAAATCTAAGATATTAATATTTTCTGCAGATAAAGGCTCATTCAAAAGTAGGTACGCACCCTGCACCTACCAACTAGACAACGATCCCGACAGTGGCAATAATTTAGGATAAATCGGCAAAAATATTATTAAAGCCATACTGAGATAATCTTGCACCACAAGCCTACCACAAGCCTACAACAGGCTTCAACCACCAGCAATTCACCACGCTGCTCAACGCTATGCACACTAAACTCACCTGGAAAAACCCAGGAAAATCAATCCTATACTCAGGCTCTCACAAATGTGCTGGTTTCAACCACCAAATCATCTGCACCTTAGACGGGAAATTTTTAGCTATCACCGACCCAGTACGGGGAGCTAGATACGACGTTTATGCTTACCAGTTTCACCAGCTAGAAATATTCCTTGATGAGTACGCTCTGGCAGATAAAGGGTACATCGGGTCAGGGTTACTGATTCCGACTAAACGAAAAGCATTAGTGAGGTGAGAGCAGAGCTACGGTGAAAGAGAATAAGAGTCGGGTCAATCGGCTGAGGTCGGTGGTTGAGCGGGTCATTGCTCAGGTGAAGACTTGGCGAGTGTTACATACAGGGTTTCGGTATCCGCTGAGCTCCTACGGGATGGTGTTTTTGGTGGTGCGGGCGTTGATTTTCTTTGCGGCTGGGTACCCCTTATGAATAACTTTTAGGGTCTATTTAGCACAATTCTAAATTTCAATTTTGTTAGTGAAAAATATTATCACTAACTCAATGGAATTATCTATATCAAGAGCAACGCGCTTGCTATTAGATACGTTTAAATTAAGTATATGTTCGACACATTTATTAATTTCTACTAGAAGCGATTAAAAATAATATTATGCTCTACATGTTATTATTTTTCTATTGTGTATTATTTTTGTATTGGCTTCCACTAGAAAGTTTTTGTATATGATAGCACAGACAGTATCATTAATGCAGAAATTATTACTAATACTACGCCTTGAGTGTAAGCTTTAAAAATAAATGGTGCCATCATCATTGCTGCTAAAAATATCATTAAATGGTATATATGCGAATCAGGATCACCCCTTTGGATTATCAGAAATCTCCTTTTTACCTCTGAGAAATATATAAATTTAGGTGTAGATTCAAGAAATCCCACAATGAACATAATGAAAAATAGATATATAAAATACTCTAAATGTGGTAATTTAAACTAGCAGATTCCTTCTAATATTTTCGCATATAAATAAGCCTCTTTTTATCATCCGTTTTATGGCTCATAATGTAGGTTATGTACCATAAAACGGGGCGAGTGAGGTCTGGCTCGGTTTTCGGGTGGCGTGGGTCTCAAAAAACGCCCCTTTCCCAGGAAGTATCTAGTTAATGCCCAGTGAGATTGTTGAAACCACCAGCCAACCATCAGAGTTGATGAACACAGACTCAAGCCTGCCGAATTTCGTGAAATACCGTGAACTCATCGGTTCCTGGGTAATCTCTTACACCTCAGAAAATACTCAACAGGCTTACCTGAACGATCTGAAAATCTTCTGCGCCTTTTTAGACGAAACACGCATTGATCTTCTACAGGTACGTCGGACCCATCTCAATGTTTTCTCCCGGGTACACGAAACAACCACTGATTCGAACGCCTCAGTCGCCAGACGCCTAGCAGCCATTTCAGCCTTCTACCGATTTTTATTGCTCGATGAGGTCATTGAAAGATCCCCAGCTGACTACATCCGCAGACCCCCGGTGGATCCGGACTTCACCGCAACCCAAGCCCTCACCCAACGTGAAGCACTACGGCTACTGGATGCTGCCACCGAACATTCATTGCGTGCCCGGACACTGGTGGACTTGCTGCTCTCAACAGGGCTGCGGATCAGCGAAGCCCTCAACCTCAGGCAATCAGATATCTCTGAAGGACGCCTGCTCATCACCCGAAAAGGTGGCAAAAAAGCAGCGGTCTACCTGCCGGAGCATACACTACGGAATCTGCGGGAACTGACCGCAACAACAGGGCAAGAAATTCAGACCTCTGGAAATGATGGTAGGACTCCCCTAGTTTTCCTCACCCGCACCGGTAAACCTTGGCAACGCACCAACGTGGACGGACTCCTGAGAAAACTAGCACTCAAAGCAGGTATTAGGAAGATAGTATCCGCCCACGTACTACGCCATACCCACGCCACGCTTGCTTTGGAGATGGGCGTGGCTCTGCATCATCTGCAGGATTCGCTCGGGCATAAGGATCCACGCACTACCCGACGGTATGACCATGCACGATCAAAACTAGAAAATTCATCCGCTCGAATAGTGGGATCGATTTTCGAATAGATCCAGTAGACTCTAGCTAGCCTTTGTAATCTATGATCCAAGCTTTAACCACATGAAGGATAAATATGGCAGCCTCCGCTAACAATGTATCGAACGAACGCCGCTATATCTGCACCTCAGTTATTATTACGCCAGCGTCAAAAAGACCAGCGCAATGGGGTAACTCACATGAGATTCCTGAAAGTGAGTCTCTTCCTTACGGCGGATCGACCCAGGAAGGCGTCAGAAAAGAGTTGGTGGACTTCATTTCGAACGCAGGCTTGCCTATCACGCTAGAACCAGCCCCGGGGATGGGAGCAGCTGCGGACGGACCTCTAATAGCAACCTCAAAGTTGGTACTCAGTCTCACTAAATTTGCATTTCAAATAGGTAAATCGCTCAACCATTTGCTTAGAAGTCGCCAGAGTAGACAGCGCCGCTTACATCTTCCAGTCGCGCATATCATGTTGTGAACGCACGGAAAAGGCCACCTGCAAACTTCTGTGCAGGTGGCCTTTTCGGTGCAGGTTTTTACGCGTGTCAGCGAATCATAGTTTTGTCTCCAGCCGACCTAGTTTAAAGACCCAATAATGAATCCGAGATCCTCAAACATAAAATAACCGTTCAGAACCGAGATTTTGATCGACACAAACAATATAGATTTATTTCTGTAAATATATCAATATATATTTACAGCTTTACAATATACTCACTAATCAAATCTGTAATCGTCGTATCATTCTCTACCGCATACGCCTTAATTTTCTTATGCAGACCCTCATCAATCTTCAAGGTCAGTTGCTTCTTAGGAGCACCTTCACCACCTTTGAAAACCTTATTAAAATTAGCTCCTTCATTATGAGCAGTATTCGTTGAAGCAGGTTTACGCATGAGGTTTTTCTTCTCAACCATCTATTTCATCCCTTCAATCAGCTCTGTCAACTCTTGTGCGACCAGCTCATATCCACCAAGGTTCTTCGGGTTGGTATTCGCATTATTCTTAATGACTTCAAGACTCTTAATAGGGTGATCAAAAACAGCAATCTCAGCTTCATTCAAAGCCTCAATAGCTTGTTGATAGCTGACCGTACGCGGATTGACATGAGTCATCAAAACAATTGCTGGTTGATCATTCCCTACTGCTTCAAGAGTCGCCCATACTCGCGTCATATCCAGGTTTGCAGGCTTCGTCGGAACAATAAGTAAGTCCGAGCGATTTGCAACAGCATCGAGTACTTGGCTATTACCTGGCGGAGTATCAATAATGACTATTTCTGCTTGAGATTGTTTTCGCTGGACTTCGCGGTAGTTAACCGACACCACTGCGAAGGGAAGTTTGTCATTATTTTCTTCTGCGGTATATGCCCAATCGGTCGCTGATCCCTGAATGTCCGAATCCCACACTTCCACACTACGCGTCTCACTTAGCGCCATTGCAAGATGCATGGCGGTTGAAGTTTTACCTACACCGCCTTTAGAGTTGAGTATGCCAAGATAGTAAGTCATGTATTTCAGTATATATATTTCTGCATCTTTATGTAAATACAGATTTATATAAAGATTTTTCTTCACATCAACCGCACGCCAAAACCGAGCACATCTTTTACGCTCTTGAAATTCACCGATGACAACGAGTAGGCAGAGACTAGCTACGCATTCGCAACGCTGAAAATGTGTCAGTGATTGCCAATGAGCATTCCCAACTCTACAAAATCCCCTTACCACTAGTTCTTTTATAACGTCTTACCAACGAAACGCAGTGCCCTAGCCACTAAATTCTGCACCAATACAGGACCACACAGACGTCACAGCAACGATGTATCGACACCCTCAGTATTGTATAAATGGTGGCTACCTCCCCCTGTTTCAGCAACAAATATTCTGGAGCCATATAACCCCATTCTGTCTTCAAAATTTCTCCACTTTAGCGGCACCTCTTTGTTGCAGACAACCAACTGTTTAAATCGTCTAACCCTTTGCGATAAGAGAAAAAGTCAGTGTGATCTTTATAAAGCTCTCGGATGTAAGCTGGAATAGAACTTTTATCTGGATATTTTTCTCGAAGGGAAAGAAGATAGATAGATTTTTCTAGCCATGTACATCTGCCTTGCACGCTTCTGGGTTCTTATCGCAGATACACCGATACACAGTTTTTACTTCACCGGATTTATTTTGCCAAGCCTTCTCTTCAATTCGCTTTCTCCGGGCGATCGCCCTTTTTTTGCGAGGTGATACCTCGGGCTTGCCCCCGAAGCTGGCGCCAGTGCGATTTCCCATTTGCCTTACCTCTGTGTGTATCCGCTTTTTTATTCTATCTAGCAGCTTCATTTTTCATTTTTAAGTCTGCTTAAGTGGACTTCGCTATCGCTCGGACTCTCTTTATATTCCGCTTCTCTCCATGTACTTCACAAGGTCTTGACCTCGACTCAGCCTGGGAGAGAGGGGAGGGAAGGGAGAGAAGCGGAAGCCTTAAAGCACTTTAGATACACCACGCAGGATGTAAATAAAGCACTTTAAGGCTTCTACAAATCAGAAAGCGACAGCCCGGTCGGTCGGGTCGGTCGGTCGATTGGCACTACGTACACGCACCAGTTGATGCAATGCCCAGTGCATAGAAGGTGGAGGATTCTAGCTCTCCACGCGGACGGCTGTATGCCTCGTAATCTGGTGGCTAGTGGGTACATGCAGGTCAGTGACACGCCGATAGACATATCTAGTGCATGAAAAATTTTTATGGTCACTGCCACGGTCGGAGATGGTCGCCCTTCGATTCCGGTGATTGCTCAATCCGGTGATACTCCCTGCTACGAGGCTCGACAAAGCATCCCCATCTGACGGGGGACGCGATCGCGGGTGAGGCGACGGGCTTTTTATTGGTTTAGGACATCTCAGTCCACAGCGGAGGTTGCCCTCTCCGCACTCCATCTCTCACAAAATTTGCCGGTCTTACGGTATGATGGGAGTCAGATGTTTAAGACTTTATTAAGAGTACCCCACAACTTGCCGGTCGTGGGGTATTTCTCTTTAAGGGCATGTTGCCTATCAGGGGTACACTCGTTCCCCTAATTCATAGTGTTCTCGAAGCTAATGAGTTCTACCATCCATATAAAAAAATTTAATTTTTAGGGCGCGGTGGCGTCGGTTTGTGAAGGTT
>BNJV01000057.1_pt1 | contig 26740 bp, 35 predicted proteins | sample 8540591 | NCBI WGS metagenome assembly BNJV01 (sample SAMD00202457, study PRJDB9452) | human saliva metagenome | host: Homo sapiens | reverse complement strand
CACATTAAATCGTATTCGTTCATTATTTAGTGGGGAAAGAGCAACGTAGAATCCTAGCAACATTAGGAGATGTTTTACGAGGAATTGTAAATCAACAATTAGTAATGACAAAAAGATGGTAAAGGACGATTTGCAGTAAGAGGGAGCTTTGGACTAGTGATTATAAAATTAGACGATTGATGAGCTGATGATAATTTTTCAGAGCTGTTCGAGATATTCAAGAAGCAAATGGCAAGACAATGGAGCAACAATTAGCAAAAGGGCATTTTAGCGGATAAATGTACATATGAGGAAGCAAGAAGTAAAGCACTGGATCAAATTTATTTTGACATGTTTTTTTGAAGAATATAGCAAATAAAGGAATGATTTTATCATTCCTTTTTAAGAACATTTTAGGGGCTTTTTTCATAAAGTCGATACATTTATCGAAAATACATTTCAACTGTTGTAGCATTGCTTATATGACGATATAACATGGTCAAAAAAATGATTTTTTTATCAAATGTTTTTTTACAATTAATTTTATAAGTAAGTATTGGAAGTTTAGTGATATATAAAGAACAAAAAGAATAATATAAATATAAAGTAAAATAATATTTTTTTATAGCAAGAGAGCTCAAAGAAGCTCTTTTTATATATTAAAAAAAGGAGTAAAAGAGTGTCATTAAAAGATTTAGGGAATGTAACATATTACAATTTAAATAATGAAATTAACAGACCGATTAATGGTTCTATTATGTTAAATAAAGATAAAGAAGCATTAAAAAGCATTTTTTTAAAGAGAATGTTAAACCAAATTATTTACGGTTTGATTCATTACAAGATAAATTAGACTATTTATTAGAAAAATAACTATATAGAGAAAGGATTTTTTTAAATAAATATTCATTTGAATTTGTTATTAAATTATTTAAATTTGTATATAGTAAAGATTTTTAGATTTAAATCATTTATGGCTGCATATAAATTTTTATAGTCAATATGCAATGAAAAACAAATGATAACACCAAGTATTTAGAAAGTTTTGAAGATAGAGTTGCATTTAATGCTTTATATTTTGCTAATGGAGATGAAGAATTAGCATGGAATTTAGCAGATGAATTGATTAATCAACGTTATCAACCTGCAACACCATCATTTTTAAATGCTGGAAGAGCTAGACGTGGTGAATTTATTTCATGTTTCTTGTTAGATGTAACTGACGACATGAATAGTATTGGAAGAAGTATTAACTCTGCATTACAATTAAGTAAAAATTGGTGGTGGAGTTGGAATTAATTTATCAAATATTCGTGAAGCTGGAGCAAGTATTAAAGGATATGAGGGTGCAGCTTCAGGTGTAGTTCCAATTATGAAAAATGTTAGAAGATAGTTTCTCTTATGCTAATCAATTAGGGCAAAGACAAGGAGCTGGGGCAGTTTATTTAAATGTGTTCCATCCAGACATTATTGCTTTCCTTTCAACTAAGAAAGAAAAATGCTGATGAAAAAAATTAGAGTTAAGACTTTTGTCATTAGGATTAACGGTGCCAGACAAGTTTTATGAATTAGCAAGAAATGATGAAGATATGTACTTATTCAGTCCTTTTGATGTAGAACGTATTTATGGTATTCCATTTGGTTATATTGATGTAACTAAAGAATATGATAATCTAGTAAATAATGATAACATTAAGAAATACAAGATTAAAGCTAGAGATTTAGAAATGGAAATCTCAAAACTTCAACAAGAATCTGGTTATCCATATGTAGTTAATATTGATACAGCCAATAAAGCAAATGCTATTGATGGTAAAAATCATTATGAGTAATTTATGTTCAGAGATTTTTACAAGTACATAAGCCAAGCAAGATTTTAAATAATCAAGAATATGAAGTAATGGGTTCTGACATTAGTTGTAACTTAGGTTCTACTAATGTATTGAATTTAATGGTTTCACCGGATTTTTGGTAAATCTGTTAGAACAATGGTGAGAGCATTAACATTTATTACAGATACTTCTGACATTGATGTAGTTCCAACTGTAGCAAAAGGCAATAGAGAAAAAACACTCAATTGGATTAGGAGCTATGGGATTACATACATTCTTTGCGACTCATCACATGAAATATGGTTCTCCAGAATCAGTTGAATTTACTAATTTATATTTCATGTTATTAAATTACTGGACATTAGTAGAATCTAATAACATTGCTATTGAACGTAACGAAACATTCTATGGTTTTGAAAAATCAAAAATATGCAGATGGTACTTACTTTGATAAATATTTAACTGGAAAATATGTACCACAATCAGATAAAATGAAAGATATGTTTGACGGTATTTATATTCCAAGTATTGAAGATTGGGAATATTTAAAAAGAATCAGTTATGAAATATGGTTTGTATAATGAAACACGTTTAGCAGTTGCTCCAAATGGAAGTATTAGTTATATAAATGATGTATCTGCTTCAATCCATCCAATTATTCAAAGAATTGAAGAAAGACAAGAGAAAAAAGACAGGTAAAAATTTATTATCCAGCTAGAGATTTGAGCAGTGATACAATTCCATATTATGATTCAGCATATGACATTGACATGAGAAAAAGTTATTGATGTTTATGCAGCTGCAACAGAGCATGTTGACCAAGGATTGTCATTAACATTATTCATGAGAAGTGAATTGCCTGAAGGTATGTATGAATGGAAAACAGAAACTAATAAAATGACTACAAGAGATTTAAGTATTTTGCGTAATTACGCTTTCAAAAAAAGGTATTAAATCAATTTATTATGTAAGAACTTACACTTCTGACAATTCAGAAGTTGGTGCCAATGAGTGTGAATCTTGTGTTATTTAAGGAGTTAGAGTAATGGATAAAAATTATAAATATTACAAAGCAATTGACTGGAACGCAATTGAAGATGAAATTGATAAATCAACATGGGAGAAATTAACTGAACAATTTTGGTTGGATACTCGTGTTCCATTATCAAACGACTTGGATGATTGGAGAAAAATTAAGTCCAGCAGAAAAAGATTTGATTGGTAAAGTCTTTGGGGATTAACTCTCCTTGATACAATGCAATCAGAAAGTGGAGTAGAAGCAATTAGAAAGGATTGTAGAACTCAACATGAAGAGGCGGTATTAAATAATATTCAATTTATGGAATCAGTTCATGCTAAGTCATATTCTTCTATTTTTCAACATTAAACACAAAGAAAGAAATTGAAGATATTTTTTTGAATGGACTAATAATAATGAATATTTACAAAAGAAAGCTAAAATAATTAATGAAGTTTATGAAAGAGGTTCAGCATTAGAAAAGAAAGTTGCTAGTGTATTCCTAGAATCATTCTTATTCTATTCAGGTTTCTTTACTCCATTGTATTATTTAGGCAATAACAAAATGGCTAACGTAGCTGAAATCATCAAATTGATTATTCGTGATGAGTCAGTTCATGGAACTTATATTGGATATAAATTCCAATTAGGTTTTAATGAGTTGCCAGAAGAAGAACAAACAAAACTGAGAGATTGGCTCTATGATTTATTGTTTGAATTGTATGAAAATGAAGAGCAATATACAGAAATGCTATATGGTGAATTGGGTTGGACTGACGAAGTAAAAACCTTCTTACGATACAATGCAAACAAAGCTTTGATGAATCTTGGACAAGACCCCTTATTCCCAGATAGCTCAGAAGATGTCAATCCAATTGTAATGAATGGTATTTCAACTGGAACTTCTAATCATGACTTTTTCTCACAAGTTGGGAATGGTTATTTATTAGGACAAGCAGAAGCTATGAAAGATAGTGATTATGACATATAAAAAAAGATGAGTATAATACTCATCTTTTTCTTTTTTAATCTACTGGATAAGCAACCCAGAAATGACGCATATTTGTTTCAGGGTGTACAGAATTGTACGATAATACCTTCTCTTTGATGAATTTGATTATCCAACAAGTCAATCATTCGAGAATCAGAGCGAACTCCAAGAGGTAACATTTCATCACGGTCAAAACGATAAGTTCGGTGATTTCCATATTCGTCCCAAACAACAATTTCTTACCTACTTCTGCATAAGCTGCCGATAGAGCCATAACACCCGGATTATGTCCACCAACCCAAGATGTATAGCCATCATTAACATTTAATTCATGAAATCCCTTAGCAATATATCCTTGGTCAATATAATTTTGTGTAGCACGTAATGATGCTTCATTATAGATAGATGAATAAGTAAATTCTCCAATTTGTAGGGAAGTACCATTAAATGTAATGGTATTAGTATAAGTTTTTACTTCTTCTTTTTAGGGAGCTTGTGTTTTTGTTCTTTAGTAGTTTTGTTTACAGTTTTCGTTTGTTGAACATATTTCTCTGTAACATTTTGAATGTTTTTAGAATAATTTGCAGCTCCTCCGAGCATTCCATAAGCAGTAATAGCACCAATCATAAAAAGTTTTGATAATTGTTGTGTTCATATATAACTTCACTTTCTTTTTATTTATTTTACATATCTTATTATTACATAATATTTTTTTAAAAAATGTCAACCCCTTTTTTAGAAAAAAATTTAAAAAAATAGATTTTTTTAGAGTTTTGTTCCGATTTGTTGTTATGATAGATTTTTTTATTGAAATATGTCACTTTTTAAATCTTTATTTCTATAATTATGTATTCAAAGTACAAAAAAATTAAAAATCATATTTTTTTATTTTTTTGTCTTTACAATGCACATAAAAAATTGATAAAATATATTTACATTATTAAAAAAGAAAGTAGGTATATTATGACCAAAAATATTAAACTTGGTTTTACTAAATCGAAAGCATATGGCTTATGTGGAGTTATTTTTATCCACTGCGTTGTTCACATTATTTACTGTCCCGGTTTCAGCGGATGAGAATAATACAGTTACTCAGCCCAATACTGAATTGATTGCAGACAATACTTCTAATGTCACTGAAGATTCAAATGCTTCATCTACAAAAGAAACAGAGGTTTTAAAAAGAAGGTGATAATATTATCGTAAAAATCCACAAGTAGAGATGCACTTTGAAGAAAAATGGTAAAGGGAAATATAATAATTTCAAAGTTGAATATAAAGATGTGAAATTTCCAGATTCTATGACTATTAATGAGGGGGATAAGATTGTATTTAATATGCCAAAAAGAAATTTCATTTCGGACGGATTTTGATTTTTGATGTAAAGAATCCGTCAAATGAAACTATTGGACATGCTCAAGCAAGTGTTGAAAAAAAGGAACAGTAACAACTGTTTTTAATGATTATTTTTCTAAAAAAATCCTTTGAATAAAGAAATGTCTATGACTTTTTGATGCCAAATGGACAGAAGAAGTTAAATCGGGTGAAATTACTCGACCTAATTTTTGATGGAACAATCAAGGAAGTTAAAATTGCTAAAGAAGCTGAGCTTGACCCAGGTACAGAGAAGTTCTCTAAATGGGGTTATCAAGATTCTAATGATGCTCAAACACTTAATTGGACAGTGCGTTTCAATCTTGCAAAAGCTCGATTAGAAAAATACAATTTTTAAAAAGACCGTTGGTCATCTAATCAAGAATTTGTTCCAGATAGTTTAGAAATTCGCACCGTTGAAGATGTGAAAAGTTGGACAGGTGACAAATCAGCACAAGAGTATTTAGAATCGTTTCATGTCTTGAATGGCGGTTTTGATTTGAAACTCAAGACACTTCAAAAAATGGTGTATATTAATTACAAAACACGTTTAAAAGAATCAGTTAAAGCTTCTAACGACCCAGTAAATGCTGTCTGGCTAACAGCTAACAATTCTGATAAATTGGCTGACAATTATCGTGCTACAATTTCATTAGTAGGTGGAAAAAGGAAAGGCTTCAGGTGAATCTGATAATATTCCCTACACCAACACCAGACCCAGTAATTCCACCTTCTGAAACTGACTCAGAAAAACCGAAAGAAACTCCTAAGGTAGAAGAAAAGCCAAAAGAAACTCCTAAGGTAGAAGAAAAGCCAAAAGAAACTCCTAAGGCAGAAGAAAAACCGAAAGAAACTCCTAAGGTGGAGAAGAGCTAAAAGAAACTCCTAGGGTGGAAGAAAACCGAAAGAAAGCTCCTAAGGTGGAAGAAAAGCCAAAAGAAAGCTCCTAAGGTGGAAGAAAGCCAAAGAAACTCCTAAGGTAGAGGAAAAGCGAAAAGAGACTCCTAAGGTAGAAGAAAAGCCAAAAGAAACTCCTAGGGTGGAGGAAAACCAAAGAGACTCCTAAGGGTGGAGGAAGACCGAAAGAAACTCCTAAGGTGGAAGAAAACCGAAAGAGACTCCTAAGGTGGAGAAAAGCCAAAAGAACTCCTAAGGTGGAAGAAAAGCCAAAGAAACTCCTAAGGTGGAGGAAAAGCCAAAAGAGACTCTAAAGGTAGAAGAAAAGCCAAAAGAAACTCCTAAGGTAGAGGAAAACTAAAAAGAGACTCCTAAGGTAGAGGAAAAACCGAAAGAAACTCCTAAGGTAGAAGAAAAACCGAAAGAGACTCCTAAGGTAGAGGAAAACCGAAAGAAACTCCTAGGGTAGAAGAAAACTGAAAGATACAAACAAAAAGCTTTTGCCAAAAACAGGTGTGAAAAAAATAATCCAATGATTGCTATTCTTGGAACATTATGTTTCATGTTTGGTATCAAACTTAAGCATACAAAAGATTAATAAAAAGGCATAGAAATTCTATGCCTTTTTGTTTTTGCTTAACAGAAGAAATTAATCTAAGAACGAAAAACAACCCTTGATAAATTGTACAAAGGCTGTTTTTATTCTATTTTAGGCTTTTTGTGACGATATAACACACCCTAAAAATCAGTTATAGAGTTGTGAAATCAGTAGTAAAACGGAAACAACAAAGAATAAAGAGAATGTCAGTATTCTTAATCTAATAGTTATTTTTGGTGTATGAGTCTCCCCATTGAAAGCATTTCCTAAAGTTTCTTGTTTTGGTGTTTGTAAGAAGATAAGCAAGGAAATGAAAAGCATAATAATTAAAGTTATGACAGTCATATTATTTCACTCCTTTGAATATAGGCTGATAATTATTTTTTTAGATGTTAGGCCTGCAATTTGATGGCAAATATCTTGGATTACTCCAACTAAGATAAGAATATTAATACCTGTTAAGGATAATCCTAATTTTATAGGGGAGATAATTTCTAATAATAGAGAAGTAATAGCAATAACAGTCAATATTGGAGCACCGATGTTTGTAATTCCAATAATTTTATTATTAATGTATTTCTCAACATTTTTCATTAGTAACTCCCTTAATATACATTGAGCTTTCTCTCAAATTCTTAGTGAGTTCTTCTCCATCAATTTGTACTAAATTATAAAGATAAGAGAATATAAAGATAAGAATTGAATAGAATAATATTCCATTCCATGTTGAGTAGTCAGTGAAAGTCCATACCTGATTAGTTATTTGTCCAATAGAACCGATTATAGCAAGCAAACTAGATGCAAATATAATAGGCATTACAGAGCTTGCAAGAAGTTTGATTGGAAGGTAATGTGCTTTAATATTAACACTATAGTTTTTGATTGCAGTGGAAAAATATATTCTTTTTATTTGCATAATATGAGATTATGATAATAATAAGATAAGCACCAATAGCTAATGCAACAGATTGTATATAGGAGTAAAATTATTAATGTAATATTTTTTTCATTTCATATATATTATAAAATTGTCCAGGCAATGAAGTTAATATACCAAATGCAATAATATTTGATTGACCACTGCCAATACCCATTTCATCAATTAAACTACCTATATAAGACACAAATAATCCACCACTGCTAACACTAAGGAAAGCATGATTTTAGTACTGTTATCTGCTGTTATAGAAACTCCTATAGTATGACTAATTGTTGGTGAATAAAGAATTCCCATAGCTGTAAGTATTCCAAAAAGGAATGTAAATAATCTTGTGTGTTGAGCAAGTTTCATTTGTCCAGCAACACCTTGAGTGGACATTTTTTTATAATACGGTACTAACCCTTTGGAAAACAATTGAATCAATATAGAAGCAGTAACATAAGGCGAAGCACCTAAAGCCAATAATCCTAATCTACTTAGAGAACCCCCAGAAGAAAGGTTCATTAAATTTGCTATGGTGGATTGATTGTTTGTGTAATCAATTTTTTTATCCCAGGTAAGGTAATAAATGTTCCAAATTCAAATATACACAACATCAACAGAGTGAATAGAACTCTGTTCCTTACTTGTTTGGTTTTTATCCATTTCATTTAATTTTACCTCTCTTTTGGAAATTATTTTTCAGTTTTAGCTGCATAAACATTTTTTTGTTTTAAGGCTTGTATATTCTTTAAGGTCAAGGATTGCTTCAATAGAATGTTGATAAACTTGACTCTTAAATTTTTCATATAAGATATTTGCTTCATTTTTGATATGTAATAATTGGATTTTTACCATTTTGACTTCTCCAACCAATACCCGATTTTAGAGCTTCTAATTTATCAATATGGTCAACCCAAGCCTTATCTAAAGAATATAATAATATTTCCTTAGCAAGTTTCCTTTTTAGCATTATCATCTTCAGTTAGAATATTGAAATTATTGATAGCATCTTCATTGTTTTTGCAAAGCTTCATACATTAAATCTATAACAAGTCTATCTCCATCATTAAAAGATTTTAATATAGAATTTCTAGTAGCATAAAATATGTTTCTTTGTTCTCTTACTACATCATCAAATTTCAAAGCATTTCTACGAGCTGAATAACTATTACTTTCTAATTCTTCTTGTATTGCTCTAAAGGCTTTTTATAAAAGAATTTGGTAAAGGATTTGTTAGCTTAAGTCTTTTGATGAAATCAATGTTAACTCTTTTAAAAAAATAGAATCTTCAAGAGATATAATTGTTTCTGTATATCCAGCTGCTCCTTGTCTCGATGTTCGCCCTTTCAATTGATTATCAATCCTACTACTTTCATTTAATTCAGTTAAAATAACTACTAATTCTGTATCTTCATCTACTTTGATGTCTGTACCTCTTCCAGCCATATTGGTAGCAATTGTAATAGCATTTTTTTAGCTCCAGCTTTAGCAATGATTTTTGCTTCTGCTTCATTTTGTTTAGCATTTAATACTTTATGTTTCAATTTGAGTTTATTCAATTTTTCAGAAAGTAATTCACTATCCTCAACTGACACAGTTCCAACAAGTATAGGTCTATGTTTCTTGTTATGATGAACTATTCTTTTTCACAACAAAAAATTCCATTTTTTTCTTCTGCTGTTGTGAAAGCAATTACCTCTTTATCTTTTCTGTTTAAAGGTTTATTTGGTTTGATAGGAATTACTTTCAAGCCATAAACTTCTTGGAATTCGTTTTGCTCTTCTATAGCTGTACCTGACATACCAGAAATTTTATTATATAATCTAAAAGTAGTTTTGCAATGTAATAGTAGCAATAGTTTTGTTTTCTTCTTTTATTGCTACACCCTTTCTTAAATGTTTAGCTTCTAAAGCTTGATGTAAACCGTTAGAGAATCTTCTGCCAGGTTGCATACGACCTGTAAAGGAGTCAATAATACAGACTTCTTTTTCTTTCCTTTAGTGATAGCATAATCAACATTCTCTTGATAAATAAAATTAGCAAGGAGAGCTTCGTTAATAAGGTGCATATAACCTATATTATTTTCATCATAAATATTTTTTTATATTATAAAGCTTTGTTTACTTTTTTTCAGCACCTTCATTAGTAAGACTTACAGAGCGAGTTTTATAATCAATTATCAAATCAGTCTTAGGAGATAATGAAGTAACAATATTGTGAGCTTGCATAATTGGAGCAACCGGACTTTTTAGAATCTTGTCCTATAATTAATGGAGTTCTTGCTTCATCAATTAATACTAAATCAACTTCATCTATCAATGTAGAATTAAATCCATGTTGGTTCACCCTATATGCGAGGTCTGGTACCATATTATCCTTTAGATAATCAAATCCTAATTCATTTGCAGTAGAATACATAATGTCACAATTGTAAGCTTCCCTCTTTTGTGTGACTCCCATTTCATTTAAATTAAGACCAACACTAAATCCCAAACTTTCATAGAGCGGTTCTAATTCTTCTTTGTCTCTTTTAGCCAAATATTCATTAACAGTAACAACATGAGTAGGTGCTATTGTTGCATTTAATATTGTAGGCAAAAGCACTCGTATAAGTTTTACCTTCCCCTGTCCTCATTTCTGCAATATTACCTTCATATAAAGCTATAGCACCATGTAATTGGACATCATGGAGACTTATTTTGTAAATTTTTTTAAAAAGTACATATACAATAGCGTACACATTTTTCAAATTGTTATTAGCTTCTTCTTCAGTTTGTTTTTGTATTTTTGAAATTCTTTTTGATAATTCATCAATAGATAAATTTTCTAATTCTTTAGCAATAGATTTGATTTGTTCAGTTGTTTTTATTAATTTTTTTAGTATAATGTTCTGTTTCTTTATGGTTTAGCCATTTAGTAAATCTATTCAAAAATCTTACTCCTTTTCTTTAGTTTTCATTTAGTCGGATATTTATATTGTTGCTTTACACCTGTAACTTATTGTGATAAATAAGTGAATTGTAAGGTAATACCTCAGATAGAGGACGAACTCCTAACTCAACTTGAATTGTTGAATTAAGTACATTCGTTAGAAATGACACAATTTGACCATTTCCTTTGATTTGATTTACTTTATTTTTTTCATTTCTTTACGATTTGATTTTTGATTTAATTCTTTTTAGTTTTTGCCTTTTTTTGGTAGTGATTTTTGAGTTTAATATTAGTAGAGCGAATAGCAATATTGATAGCTGCTAATAAATCCCTATCAATTTTTTTCCAGTTGTAAATTCAACAGTTCTATCTTTAATTACTCCAATCTCTTTTTGTTATCGGGTTTTCTTTACTTGTATTGAATGCTGATACTTTTTTTACCTCAATACCATACATAGCAGCTTTTTCAACAATTTGAGAATGAATTTGAGAATGATTCCATTTTCCACCTTGAGAGTGAAGCCAGAAAGATTTTTCTATATGAATCGTTTTGCATTTTTATCTAATGCTAACTTTACAATTTCATTTGACAAGAGTTTCGCTTGATAATCTCTAGTTCTTGTCATTTTTGTTAGTAATATTTAAATAAAGATTTTTCCATAATTCATATTTGGGTAGATTTGTTAATCTTAATTTTTCATAAGATTTAATTTTTGTTATATAAGATTTGTTTGTTCTCATAAAGCCTATTGAGTTTATATTCTGTTCCTTGACTTCGTTTGGTATTGATAAATTCATTACTGAAGTCACCCTTATTATCAATAATAACAGAACTAAATAATTTAATCTTACCTATATCCACACCTAATATTTTTATCTTCTAATTTATAATCACCTATTTCATATTCATAAGAACAAATGCCAATATATTGATTATCCTTTTTCTTCTAATGAATCTCGGTTTTGCAATTCTACCAGTGAATCTTTCATCTATACTGCTTGGAAAAATTATCTCATATTCAATCCAATCTTTTTACCAACTTTTATTTCACAAATATTACCTTCTTTCATTCTGAATATTTGCTTTTCTGAAATAGTGTAATCAAGATTAAACACAGCATTGCGGGCTAATTCTGGTAGTGAATTACCACGTTTAATATTTGTGATTCTATTTCTTGTTGGATAGAGTTTTTAATTTATGTAATGAATCAAAGGTCACATTACATTCTTGTTTATTCCTTAAACTTGTAATTACATCATTATTATGTTGCCCATAATGATTAATTTGATTTTTGTTACTGCTCAAATAGAATGAATATAAACGATCCCATACGCCAAGATACTGGAAGATTAAATACTGTTCAAATTTTTTTCTAAACTGAGGAAACCTCAGTTCATGTCCCTTTAACATTAAATCTTCTAAACATTTCATGAATTTAGCTGAATGAAAAATCCGTATCTTTCTAGGATATGACTACAACGATAGAAATCATCTTTATTATAAGACATACCATCTTTAAATTCTGTTTCGCCCTTATAGCTCCCTCATTGCTAGACCAATCATATCATCATCACGTCCGCCAATGTGTTTCACCCAAACTTCTACTGAAATATAAAAGTTCTGAATTGTACAAACCTGTTGTTCCATGATAAAGTGCTTTGAGATTTCTTAGAGTCCCTGCCACATCTAATTTATCCACACCTCTAAATGAGTTCATCTCTAATAATAATATGTTTTGCCATCATGCGTTGAGAATAGTTCCCAAATTACGCCACCACGTCTCAAATAATAATTTTTCAACATTAAAAATCTTCTAACATTTTTTTACTGTATATGCGCCACCACGACCATAAGAGCGAATGTAAATGTTAAAATTCATTTTGTGTTTATCGACAAATCCTCTTTACATGATCTCAAATGAAAGTTTTTCAAAGATAATGTTCTGATTCTACTAGATTATCATAAGTCTCTAAAGAATACGCGAATTTAACATAACCTGCTTCCAAAAACTTTTTTTCTAGTTCCTTTGTTGTTTTCGTCTACTTCTTTCTGATTTAATTCTGCAATTTGTTCATCGCCAAACTCTTCAATACCGTCATTATAAAAAATCTTGTTTTGTAATTAGGATTAAATCATCTGAAATCTTTTATGTCCCTTTTTCCATTTATTCCCTCTTTAAATCTTTGTAAATGTCTTTTTATGTTATGTTTCAATTTGAGTTCTGAATTGATTTGCTCTGATTTTGCAATTCACGATTTCTTTATCTCCGAATGTTACATCTTCTAATTTGTATCAATTCAATTAATTCTTCTAGTTCAACTTCATTTTCTTTTGTAATATAAATCTGCTACATCAAAATATTCATTATCAATACGCCCTAAGAAGTTCCTTGTAACATCTTCAATATGTGTCATATTGATTTTTTTGTTTTGCTGGAGAATTGGCCTTTGATTGATCTCTTTCTTGTGTCCAAATTATGAGTTCCCAAAACCCGCCATCATTCAATCCATAAATTATCTGAAATCCTCAAAAATGTTGCTCTTCCACTCGAACATTTTTTTGAACTATCTTCGCCCAATATTTTGTTGCTGAATATGGATTGCTCGATCAAATTCTCCATAATTTTTATATATCGACCAACTCGATGCAACTAAAAAGATGAGTTTCGATTATCTGACTTTTTCAATCTGTTTATACAGTTCCCACCGTAGAGTTCGTTCATCTTCTAATAATTGTACAATTGATTCGCCTGAATTATCACCTTTGAAATTGCCTGCTAAATGAATTACATAATCAAATTCTGAAAAAATCTAACTCTTTATTATTACTATCTAAATATGTTCATTTTTTTCTTTATCATAATATGCTAAATCCTTTTACAACATATTTTAATTCTTCTTTCAATGAACTTCCCTTACGAGTTCAATCCATAAATTTCTGAATTAGAATTTGTCCTTTAATATATTTTTGCTATAAAAGAGTTCAATGTAACCATTGATTCCGCCAATTAAATATTTTTTTACTCATCACTTTCTAATAACCCTTTCACATAGCCCCTCAATTCTTTTCTCGCGTCAAATGTATCCATGTTGCTAAAGATTTCTTTTTAACTCTTGTTCAATATTTAATGAATTTACATGCTCAATGAACTCTTCACGTTTACTGCTCCCTTGTCTTAGATTGACCAATTTTTGTTTTGCCAATTCAATCCTTTTTTTCTTCAATGATTGCTTTTTCTTTCTTCGTCATATGCTTCAGCGATTTTTGTCTGCTACTTTATGAACTTCACCAACTTGTTTCTGTACTTCTTCATCAATATTATGTTCCCTACAAAATCATCTTCGCTCACTGTAACATATCAAATAATGATTTTGTTCTGACGACCACGCATTTTTTTGTTTCTTTTTCTTTTCTTTGTTTCTTGATTGCTTCTTGATCGTTCTGAATTTCGTCTGTCTCAAATTTCTGCCCAATCTGCACTGCCTGTATCTTAAAGTATATTTGCCTTTGTTGATTATTAAACACATCAATCTTGTACTCAAACATTGTGTTAGAGAAATAACTTTGCTACGCCCTTTTCCCCAAAGAAACCAGTTCTTCCCTAAAATCACCAGCAACTGGAATTGAATCAACAAATGGAGAAATGTCATCATAATTCCAACGCTGGAATTCTGACGAACGATTTAAAATGGTCCCGCCACATCGCTCTTAATTCCATTATCATCAATAATGATAATAGACCTCTTGAATATTGTTATTTACTGCTAAATCATAACGCATATTACCATCAATAATATTTAAATTTGAATCTAGGATAATTAACAATAAAAACGTCCAATTACGTCACTGTCCATTTTGTCGTCTCGATTTGCGTAAACAATTTGAATTTTTTTCATCTTTCTTAATTGCTGAAACATAACATTCCATTATATAGAATATTTACTGCTCCTGCTGTATTTTTTTTATCTTGATGATTTGAAAGCAACCATTTCATCTTCTACAACGCCAAAACCTTCATTAAATTTTTACTCCCGCAATAGATACGATTTGTTTATATTGTTTTAATAGAATGCTAATCAAATCATCTTTTAACACATCTACATTACGTCACTAAGAGGTCCCTGATACGATAACTTTATTATCCTTATTTTTTTGTAACGATTAATTTACGCTCACTTTCTAAAGCGTTTCTTTTGTAAATCTTTATAAATAGACATATTAAATCCTTTTCCTTTTTTTCTATTCTTTTTATATTATTCTACTTTTTGCTTGATATTTAAAAAAATATTTTAGAATAATATAGATATATGCCCTTCCTATAATACTTAAAAAAACTTTATGATTATCTTTAATTTAAGATGATTTTTTTAATGACAATGACAACTGACACAATAAAAGGGACTCAAATGAAAAAGAAATAGTCCAATGGAAAGTTCTTTAATATACATATGCCAGAAGAATTAAAAATCTGTTTATGATTTTTTTACAAAATGAATTGAACTTTATTCTTTCTAATGATGAACAAGAATTATCTTAGATAATATTGATTTATCTAAAATCAAGACGATGTTTCAAATGAGATTTAAGAGATAATCTTAAATTTAGAACAAAAAGATGTTCATTACATAATAAAAACTGTTACTCCTATATCTTGTTTGAAAACATTAGACGCAAATTGCAATCGGTTCTAAAGTTCAATCATCATTTGGAACGAATTGCTCAAAAAAATGATTTTAATATAAATGAAATGCTGTTTGATTCATTACATAAATTAAAAACTCTATCCAACAAGAAATAGAATCACAAATATTAAACGCAATTCACTACCAGAATTGTCCCGCAATGCTGTGTTTAATCTTGATTACACTATTTCAGAAAGTTCAAATATTCAGAATGAAAGAAGCTAATATTTGTGAAATAAAAGTTCGCAAAAAAAGATTGGATTGAATATGAGATAATTTTTTTCCAGTTCTTCATAGATGAAAGATTCACTTTCAGAATTGCAAAAACCGAGATTCATTAGAAGAAAAAAAGGATAATCAATATATGTCACTTGTTCTTATGAATATGAAATAGTGATTATAAATTAGAAGATAAAATATTGATTTTGGATATACAAGATTAAATTATTTTGTCCTGTTATTATTGATATTAAGTCTGACTTCGCCAATGAATTTATCAATACCAAACGAATCAAGGAACAGAATATAAACTCATTGTTCTTATGAGAACAAACAAATCTTATATAACAAAAATTAAATCTTATGAAAAAAATTAAGATTAACAAATCTACCCAAATATGAATTATGGAAAAATCTTTATTTAAATATTACTAACAAAAATGACAAGAACTAGAGATTATCAGTCCAAAACTCTTGTCAAATGAAATTGTAGTTCGCCACTAGATAAAAAAATGCAAAACGATTCATATAGAAAAATCTTTCACCCTCACTCTGGCTTTTCGAAAATGGAATCATTCTCAAATTCATTCTCAAATTGTTGAAAAGTCTGCTATGTATATTGATAAAAAAGTATCGCCATTCAATATGTTCAAAGAAAAACCCGATAACAAAAAGAGATTACCAATTAAAGATAGAACTGTTGAATTTATAACTGAAAAATTGATAGATTTCTATGCTCATCAATATTGCTATTCGCTCTACTAATATTAAACTCAAAAAAATCACTACCAAAAAACCAAAAAACTAAAAAGAATTAAATCAAAAATCAAATCGTAAAGAAATGAAAAAAATAGTTCAAATCAAATCAAAGGAAATCAAATTGTGTCATTTCTAACGAATGTACTTAATTCAACAATTCAGTTCACTCAGGGTCTGTCCTCTATCTGATATTACTCTACAATTCACTTATTTATCACAATAAATTACATGTAAATCAACAATATAAATATCCGACTAAATGAAAACTAAAGAAAAGGGCCAAGATTTTTGAATAGATTTACTAAATCCCAAACCATAAAGAAACAGAACATTATACTAAAAAAATTAATAAAAAAACAACTGAACAAATCAAATCTATTGCTAAAGAATTAGAAAAATTTATCTATTGATGAATTATCAAAAGAATTTCAAAAAAATACAAAAAAACAAACTGAAGAAGTAGTTCAATAACAATTTGAAAAAATGTGTACGCTATTGTATATGTACTTTTTAAAAAAATTTACAAAATAGTCCCATGATGTCCAATTACATTATGTCCCCTATATGAATTTCAATATTGCAGAAATGAGGACGCTAGCCAAAACTTATACGTACTGCTTTTGCTTACAATATTAAATGCAACACGTCAACCCTACTCATGTTGTTACTGTTAATGAATATTTTACAAAAGAGACAAAGAAGAATTAGAACCGCTCTATGAAGTTCCAGATCTGCCAAAATCCTAATTTAAATGAAATGGGGTCCACACAAAAGAGGGAGTTCTCATAATTGTGACATTATGTATTCTACTGCAAATGAATTAGGATTTGATTATCTAAAGGATAATATACCAGACCCTCGCATAGAAAGTTTGAAACCAACATGGATTTAATTCTACATTGATAGATGAGCTCGACTGCCATTAATTGATGGTTCCAAGAACTCCATTAATTATAGGACAAGATTCTAAAAGTCCCGTCGTTCCAATTATGCATTCCCACAATATTGTTACTTCATTATCTCCTAAGACTGATTTGATAATTGATTATAAAACCTGCTCTGTAAGTCCTACTAATGAAGCTGAAAAGTTCAAACAGTTCTTATAATATAAAAAAATATTTATGATGAAAAATAATATAGTTTTCATATGCACCTTTATTAACGGTTCCTTGCTAATTTTATTTATCAAGAGAATGTTGATTATGCTATCACTAAAGGAAAGAAAAAAAGAGTCCGTATTATTGACTCCTTTTGTCGTCATGCAACCCATGAAGATTCTCTAACTCTACATCAGTCCCTTAGAGTTCAAACATTTAAGAAAAGCGCCAATAAAAAGAAGAAAACAAAACTATTGCTACTATTACATTGCAAAACTACTTTTAGATTATATAATAAAATTTCATGTCGTACGCCCATAGAAGGTCAAAACGAATTCCAAGAGTTCTGTTCTGAGTTCACTCCTATCAAACCAAATAAACCTTTAAACAGAAAAAGATAAAGATAATTGCTTTTCACAACGCCAGAAGAAAAATGGAATTTTGTTGTGAAAAAGAATGTCCATCATAACAAGAAACATAGACCTATACTTGTTGGAACTGTGTCGCCTGAGGATGAATTACTTTCTGAAAAAAATTGAATAAACTCAAATTGAAACATGTTCATTAAATGCTAAACAAAATGGTTCTGTTCCCAAAAATCATTGCTGTTCGGCTCCAAAAAAATGCTATTACAATTGCTACCAATATACCGAAGATACAGACATCAGTTCAGATGAAGATACAGAATTGCCTATTTTTAACTGAATTAAATGAAAAGTTCTAGGATTGATAATCAATTGAAAAGTTCGAACATCGAGACAAGGGCTCGGATATACAGAAACAATTATATCTCTTGAAGATTCTATTTTTTTAAAAAGTACTCAACATTGATTTCATCAAAAGACTTAGTTCAACAAATCTTTTTACCAAATTCTTTTATAAAGTCCCTTAGGTCAAATACAAGAAGAATTAGAGTTCACGCCTATTCGTCTGTAGAAATGCTTTTGAAATTTGATGATGTGCCAAGAGAACAAAGAAACATATTTTATGCTACTAGAAATTTATATTAAAAATCTTTTAATGATGGAGATAGACTTGTTATAGATTTAATGTATGAGTTCCTTGCAAAAACAATGAAGATGCTATCAATAATTTCAATATTCTAACTGAAGATGATAATGCTAAAAGGAAACTTGCTAAGGAAATATTATTATATTCTTTAGATATTCCAGTTCGACCATATTGATAAATTAGAGTTCCAAAAATCAAAGCATGCTCGAGAAATCCGTACCAAAAATCCAATTATTACATATCAAAATGAGCCCCAAAATATCTTATATGAAAAATTTACATCCAAAATCTATCAACATTCTATTGATTCCAAATCCTTGACCTTAAAGAATATACAGTCCCTAAAACAAAAAAATGTTTATGTCTCAAAACTGAAAAATACTTTCCAAAAAGAGACAAAATTAAATGAAATGGATAAAAACCAAATGTTCAAGGAACAGGTCCTATTCACTCTGTTGATGTTGTGTATATTTGAATTTGGAACATTTATTACCTTACCTGAGCTAAAAAAATTGATTACACAAACAATCAATCCAATTATGCCAAATTTAATGAACCTTTCTTCAAAGTTCCTCTACCCAGATTAGGATTATTGCCCTGAGTTTTCGCCTTATGTTACTGCTTCTATATTGATTCAATTGTTTTCCAAAGTCGCCACCGTATTATAAAAAAATGTCCACTCATGTTGTTGGACAAATGAAACTTGCTCAACACACAAGATTATTTACATTCCTTTTTGGAATACTTATGCCTGCGGGAATTCTTTTTATTCACCAACACCGTCTCATACTATAGGGCCCCCTATAACGCAGATACGCCACTAAAAATCATGCTTTCCTGCCTCACTTTTTCGATTATTTGTGTCTTATATATGCCCAATTGATGAAATGCTACTGCTCCCAATCAAATATTATTGCATTTTGCATATTAACTTCATTGCCTGGACAATTTTATAATATATATGAAATGAAAAAAATATTACATTAATAATTTTACTCCTTATATACAATCTGTTGCATGTCTCATGCTTTATCTTATTATTATCATAATCTCATATTATGCAAATAAAAAAAGAATATTTTTTTCCACTGCAATCAAAAAAACTATGCTAATATTAGTTCACATTACCTTCCAATCAAACTTCTGCAGTTCCTGTAATGCCTATTATATTTGCATCTGCCCTGTTTTGCTATAATCCTATTGGACAAATAACTAATCATATGGACTTTCACTGACTACTCAACATGGAATGGAATATTATTCTATTCAATTCTTATCTTTATATTCTCTTATCTTTATAATTTGCCACAAATTGATGGAGAAGAACTCACTAAGAATTTGAGAGAAGTTCCAATGTATATTATAGCTCACTAATGAAAAATGTTGAGAAATACATTAATAATAAAATTATTGGAATTACAAACATCGCTCCAATATTGACTGTTATTGCTATTACTTCTATTATTAGAAATTATCTCCCCTATAAAAATTAGGATTATCCTTAACATATTAATATTCTTATCTTGCTCACTAATCCAAGATATTTGCCATCAAACTGGTTCCAACATCTAAAAAAATAATTATCGTCCCATATTCAAAGCACTGAAATAATATGACTGTCATAACTTTTAATTATTATGCTTTTTCATTTCCTTGCTTATCTTCTTACAAACACCAAAAACAAGAAACTTTAGGAAATGCTTTCAATGCTAGACTCATACACCAAAAAAATAACTATTAGATTAAGAATACTGACATTCTCTTTATTCTTTGTTGTTTCTGTTTTACTACTGATTTCACAACTCTATAACTGATTTTAGTGTTATATCGTCACAAAAGTTCCAGAAATAGAATAAAAATGTCCCTTGTACAATTTATCGTTCGTTTTTTTCGTTCTTAGATTAATTTCTTCTGTTAGTCAAACAAAATGCAGCCAGAATTTCTATGCCTTTTATTAATTCTTTGTATGCTTTGAAATCTGATACCAAACATGAAACATAATGTTCCAAGAATGCCAAATCATTGATTATTTTTTTCACACCTGTTTTTGTCCTTTGTTTGTATCTTCTTCCTTCTTCACCCTAGGGCCCCTTCCTTCCTCCACCCTAGGGTCCTTTTCTTCCACCCTTAGGGCCCTTCCTTTCCCCACCCTAGGGTCCTTTTCCTCCACCTTAGGGCCCCTTTCACCTTCTCCACCTTAGGGTCCCTTCCTCCACCTCAGGGCCCCTCACCCTTCTTCCACCCTTAGGGCCCCACCTTTCTTCCACCTCAGGGCCCCTCTTCTTCCACCCTAGGGCCCTTCCTCCACCTTAGGGTCCCTTTTTCCTCCACCCTTAGGGCCCTCCTTTCTTCACCCTTAGGGTCCCTTCTTCCCCACCTTAGGGCCCTCACCTTTCTTCCACCTTAGGGCCCCTTTCTTCCACCCTTAGGGCCCTTTTCTTCCACCTTAGGGCCCCACCTTTCTTCACCCTAGGGCCCTTCTTCTGCCTTAGGGCCCTCCCTTTCTTCACCTTAGGGCCCCACTTTTCTTCACCTTAGGGCCCTTTTTCATCCTGCCCTCTGAATTACTCAAACCAGCTTAGGAATATTATCAGATTCACCTGAGTCCCTTCCTTTCCACCTACTAATGAAATTAGTCAACGATAATTGTCGTCCAATTTATCAGAATTGTTGCGTCGTCCGACGCCATCTACGTTCCGTTAGAGTTCCTTAACTGATTCTTTTAAACGTGTTTTGTAATTAATATACACCATTTTTTTGAGTTCTGTCTTACCTCCAAATCAAAAACCGCCATTCAAGACATGAAACGATTCTAAATACTCTTGTGCTGATTTGTCACCTGTCCAACTTTTTCACATCTTCAACTTTTTGAATTTCTAAACTATCTGGAACAAATTTTTGATTAGATGACCAATCCTTTTAAAATTGTATTTTCTAATCGGTCCCCTTGCAAGATTGAAACGCACTGTCCAATTGAAATGCTTTAACATCATTAGAATCTTGATAACCCCATTTAGAGAACTCTCTGTACCCAAAGTTCACATCGCCCCCTGCCAATTTTAACTTCCTTGATTGTTCCATCAAAATTGTTCTACCACTTTCACCCGATTTAACTTCTTCTGTCCATTTTGCCACCAAAAGTTCAGTAGACATTTCTTTTATTCAAAGGATTTTTAGAAAAATAATCATTAAAAAAATGCCTGTTACTGTTCCTTTTTCAACACTTGCTTGGTCACGTCCACGCTCCCATTTGACTTTTTCCTTTACATCAAAAATCAAAAATCCGTCCGAAATGAAATTTCTTTTGCCATTAAATACAATCTTATCCCCTCATTATGTCCATAGAATCTGGAAATTTCACATCTTTTATATTCAACTTTGAAATTATTATATTTCCTTTACCATTTTCTTCAGTTCTCATCTCTACTTGTGGATTTTTACGATAATATTATCACCTTCTTTTAAAACCTCTGTTTCTTTTGTAGATGGTTCACTTGAATCTTCCCTGACATTAGGTTCATTGTCTGCAATCAATCTCGCCATTAAAGTTCTACCAACTGTATTATTCTCATCCGCTGAAACCTACGCCAAATACGTGAACAACGCGCTGATAAAATAACTCCACATGTTCATATGCTTGATTTGCCAAAACCAGCCCTAATATTTTTAAAATCATAATATACCTACTTTTCTTTTTAATAATGTAAATATATTTTATCAATTTTTATGTGCATTGTAAAGACAAAAAAATAAAAAAATATGATTTTTAATTTTTTTGTACTTTGAATACATAATTATAGAAATAAAGATTTAAAAGTTCTATATATTTCAATAAAAAAATCTATCATAACAACAAATCGAACAAAAACTCTAAAAAAATCTATTTTTTTAAATTTTTTTCTAAAAAAAGTTCGACATTTTAAAAATATTATGTAATAATAAGATATGTAAAATAAATAAAAAAAGAAGTTCTGTTCATATATGAACACAACAATTATCAAAACTTTTATGATTGTTATTACTGCTTATGGAATGCTCTGAGGGTCTCGCAAATTATTCTAAAAAACATTCAAAATGTTACAGAGAAATATGTTCAACAAACGAAAACTGTAAACAAAACTACTAAAGAACAAAAACACAGTTCCCTAAAAAAAGAAGAGTTCAAAAACTTATACTAATACCATTACATTTACTCACCTCCCTACAAATTGGAGAATTTACTTTATTCATCTATCTATAATGAGTCCCATCATTACGTGCTACACAAAATTATATTGACCAAGGATATATTGCTATGGGATTTCATGAATTAAATGTTAATGATACCATACATCTTAAAGTGCTTGACATAATCCAGCGTTGTTCCTGTTTCTCCCATGTAGTCCCATAAGGAAATTGTTGTTTGAGTCGAATATGGAAATCACCGAACTTATCGTTTTGACCGTGATGAAATGTTACCTCTTGAGTCTGCTCTGATTCTCGAATGATTGACTTGTTGGATAATCAAATTCATCAAAGAGAAGCTCATTATCGTACAATTCTGTACACCCTGAAACAAATATGCGTCATTTCTAAAGTTCGTTTATCCGCTAGATTAAAAGAAAAAAGATGGCCATTATACTCATCTTTTTTTATATGTCATAATCACTATCTTTCATGCCCCTGCTTGTCCTAATAAATAACCATTCCCAACTTGTGAGAAAAGTTCATGATTAGAGTTCCCAGCCTGAAATACCATTCATTACAATTGATTGACATCTTCTGGGTCCATCTCGGGAATAAGTCCTGTCCAAGATTCATCAGTTCTTGTTTGCATTGTATCGTAAGAAGCCTTTACTCGTCGTCCAACCCAATTCACCATATGTCACTTTCTGTATATTGCTCTTCATTTTCATACAATTCAAACAATAAATCATAGGTCCAATCTCTCGCCTTGTTTGTTCTTCTTCTGCCAACTCATTAAAAACCTAATTGGAATTTATATCCAATATAATTCCCATGAACTGACTCATCACGAATAATCAATTTGATGATTTCGCTCCATGCGTCTCATTTCTGTTATTGCCTAAATAATACAATGTACAAAGAAACCTGAATAGAATAAGAATGATTCTAGGAATACACTGTCAACTTTCTTTTCTAATGCTGAACCTCTTTCATAAACTTCATTAATTATTTTTGTCTCTTTTGTAAATATTCATTATTATGTCCATTCAAAAAAATATCTTCAATTTCTTTCTTTGTGTTTAATGTTGAAAAAAATAGAAGAATATGACTTTGCACGAACTGATTCCATAAATTGAATATTATTTAATACCGCCTCTTCATGTTGGGTCCCTACAATCCTTTTCTAATTGCTTCTACTCCACTTTCTGATTGCATTGTATCAAGGAGTACTCAATCCCCAAAAGACTTTTACCAATCAAATCTTTTTTTCTGCTGGACTTAATTTTCTCCAATCATCCAAAGTTCGTTTGATAATGGAACACGGCCATCCAACCAAAAATTGTTCGCTCAATTTCTCCCATGTTGATTTATCAATTTCATCTTCAATTGCGTTCCAGTCCCAATTGCTTTGTAATATTTATAATTTTTTTATCCATTACTCTAACTCCTTAAATAACACAAGATTCACACTCATGCCACCAACTTCTGAATTGTCAGAGTTCTGTTCCTACATAATAAATTGATTTAATACCTTTTTGAAAGCTCCAATTACGCAAAAATACTTAAATCTCTTTGTAGTCATTTTTATGCCCCTGTTTTCCATTCATACATACCTTCTGTCAACCCACTTCTCATGAATAATGTTAATGACAATCCTAATCAACATGCTCTGTTGCGCCCGCATAAACATCAATAACTTTTTCTCATGTCAATGTCATATGCTGAATCATAATATGGAATTGTATCACTGCTCAAATCTCTGTCTCGGATAATAAATTTTACCTGTCTTTTTCTCTTGTCTTTTCTTCAATTCTTTTGAATAATTGGATGGATTGGTTCAGATACATCATTTATATAACTAATACTTCCATTTAACAAACTCATAAACGTGTTTCATTATACAAACCATATTTCATAACTGATTCTTTTTAAATATTCCCTAATCTTCAATACTTGGAATATAAATACCGTCAAACATATCTTTCATTTTATCTGATTAGCACATATTTTCCAGCTCAAATATTTATCGTTCGTTCACCATCTGCATATTTTTGATTTTTTTTCAAAACCATAGAATGTTTCGTTACGTTCAATGTCAACGTTATTAGATTCTACTAATGTCCGCCAATTTAATAACATGAAATATAAATGCCAAATTCAACTGATTCTGAGAACCATATTTCATGTGATGGTCCCCAAAGAATGTATGTAATCCCATGCCCTAATCCAATTCAATGTTTTTTTCTATTGCCTTTTGCTACGCCTGAACTACATCAATGTCAGAGTTCATCTGTAATAAAATGTTAATGCTCTCACCATTGTTCTAACAGATTTACCAAAAATCCTTTGAAACCATTAAATTCAATACATGCCAGAACCTAGTTCACAACTCAATGTCAGAACCCATTACTTCATATTCTTGATTATTTAAAATCTTGTTTTAAACTCTATGTACTTGTAAAATCTCTGAACATAAATTACTCATAATGATTTTACCATCACGCCACTTGCTTTTATGACACCGTATCAATATTAACTACATATGGATAACCAGATTCTTGTTGGTTCTTGAGATTTCCATTTCTAAATCTCTGTCCTTAATCTTGTATTTTTTAATGTTATCATTATTTACTAGATTATCATATTCTTGCCTCACATCAATATAACCAAAATGGAATACCATAAATACGTTCTACATCAAAAAGGACTGAATGTTCACATATCTTCATCATTTCTTGCTAATTCATAAAACTTGTCTCACAACCGTTAATCCTAATGACAGTCCTAACTCTAATTTTTTTCATCGTCACTTTTCTTTCTGCCTCGAAAGGAGTTCTACAATGTCTGGATGGAACACATTTAAATAAACTGCCCCTGTCCCTTGTCTTTGCCCCTAATTGATGCCGCCAAGAGAAACTATCTTCTAACATTTTCATAATTGAACTACACCTGAGTTCCTGCACCCTCATATCCTTTAATACTTGCTCCGTCTCCACGAATATTTGATAAATTAATTCCAACTCCACCACCAATTTTACTTAATTGTAATGCGTATCAATACTTCTTCCAATACTATTCATGTCGTCGCTCACATCTAACAAGAAACATGAAATAAATTCACCACGTTCGTTCCTTCCGCCACTTAAAAAAATGATGCTGTGGTCGATAACGTTGATTAATCAATTCATCTGCTAAATTCCATGCTAATTCTTCATCTCCACGTCAAAATATGTTCACTAAATGCAACTCTATCTTCAAAAACTTTCTAAATACTTTGTTATCATTTGTTTTCATTGCATATTGACTATAAAAATTTATATGCGTCCATAAATGATTTAAATCTAAAAATCTTTACTATATACAAATTTAAATAATTTAATAACAAATTCAAATGAATATTTATTTAAAAAAATCCTTTCTATATGCCTATTTTCTAACAATGTCCAATTTATCTTGTAATGAATCAAACCGTAAATAATGTTCTAACATTCTCTTTTAAAAAATGCTTTTTAATGCTTCTTTATCTTTATTTAACATAATAGAACCATTAATCTGTTAATTTCATTATTTAAATTGTAATATGTTACATTCCCTAAATCTTTTAATGACACTCTTTTTACTCCTTTTTTTAATATAAAAAAAGGTCCCCTTGGGTCCCTCTTGCTATAAAAAAATATTATTTTACTTTTATATTTATATTATTCTTTTTTTGTTCTTTATATATCACTAAACTTCCAATACTTACTTATAAAAATTAATTGTAAAAAAACATTTGATAAAAAAATCATTTTTTTGACCATGTTATATCGTCATATGTCAATGCTACAACGCCTCGAAATGTATTTTCGATAAATGTATCGACTTTATGAAAAATGCCCTAAAATGTTCTAAAAAGGAATGATAAAATCATTCCTTTATTTGCTATATTCTTCAAAAAAACACTCAAAAATAAATTTCAAAAGCGCTTTACTTCTTGCTTCCTCATATGTACATTTATCCGCTAAAAATGCCCCTTTGCTAATTGTTGCTCCATTGTCTTGCCATTTGCTTCTTGAATATCTCGAATGCCCTGAAAATTATCATCGTTCATCAATCGTCTAATTTTTATAATCACGCCCCGCTCCCTCTTACTGCAAATCGTCCTTTACCATCTTTTTGTCATTACTAATTGTTGATTTACAATCCCTCGTAAAACATCTCCTAATGTTGCTAGGATTCTACTGTTGCTCTTCCCCACTAAATAATGAACGAATACGATTTAA
>BNJV01000290.1_pt1 | contig 26755 bp, 29 predicted proteins | sample 8540591 | NCBI WGS metagenome assembly BNJV01 (sample SAMD00202457, study PRJDB9452) | human saliva metagenome | host: Homo sapiens | reverse complement strand
GGGAATAGCGAAAGGAATATCCTTTACCTGCTACCATCTCCTCACACCTTACCCCTTAAACTCTTGGACAAATTTCTTGAGTTCGGCATCGGCTTCTGGTGTCGTTCCATGAAGCTGGCTGAGCATGTCTAGAAGAGATGCTGTCTGGGTCTCGATGGTGGCGTTGGTCTGGTTGATCTTAGCCACGATCTCTGTCAGTGGCTCCACATCTTCTTCCTCAAAGGTGTCCACATAGCGTGGGATATTGAGGTTGTAGTCATTCTCGACGATCTCCTCAAAGCTAGCTAGATGGGCAAACTTATCCATGTCCTCTCTGCTCTTATAGGCCTTGAGGATCTTCTCGATATGGGCATCCGTCATAATGTTCTGGTTCTTGCCCTTGTCAAATTCCTTAGAGGCATCAATAAAGTAGACGTCCCGATTGGTGCGGTTCTTCTTGAGAATGATGACCGTCGTTGGGATACTGGTATTAAAGAAGATATTGGCAGGAAGACCGATCACCGTATCAATAGCCCCTTCTTCCAGCAAGGCCTTGCGAATGGTTCCTTCAGCATTGCCACGGAAAAGGACCCCGTGAGGAAGGACGATGGCCATGACACCCTTATCCTGCTTGAGGTGGTAATAACCATGCAAGAGAAAGGCGAAGTCTGCCTTAGACTGAGGGGCGAGCTTGCCAAATGGGGAGAAGCGAGGATCCTGGAGGAAGCCAGAGCTTGCAGACCACTTAGCTGAGTAAGGTGGATTCATGAGGACCCCATCAAAGTTGGTCGGCTCTTGGGTCGGCCAGTCTTCGTCCAGCGTATCGGCATTGTGCAAGAACTGGTTTTCTACCGGAACCCCGTGTAGGATCATGTTCATCCGAGCCAGGTTATAGGTAGAGGTATTGAGCTCCTGACCAAAGTACTGGACGGTTTGAGGCTGGTGGGAATACTTCTTGGCATTAAGCAAGAGGGAGCCTGATCCTATAGTGGCATCGTAGATGGTAAAGCCCTGCTCGTCTTCACGCCCTAAAAAGGCAATCTGGGTCATGAGCTTGGCTACAGGCTGGGGTGTATAGAACTCTCCAGCTTTCTTACCCGAGTCAGTCGCAAACTGACCAATCAAGTACTCGTAGGCATCCCCAAGCATGTCTCCTGCATGACCTGCCACATCCAGCACTGCTAGCTCTTTCATAACGGCAGCCACTAGCTGGTTTTGCTTTTGAGGAGTGGCCCCTAGCTTCTTGGAATAGAGATCAATATCCTCAAAGAGGTTTTCATAGAGGTCATCACTTTGCTCGATGTCTCGGAAGCCTTGAGCAAGATCTTCCAACTGGAAGGTCCCTTCATTGACCCGGTCTACCAAGGCCGTAAAAGTCAAGTCTGGCTTGATAACATAGTTGAGCTCATCGGTGATGACAGCGATCAAGTCCTCTTGAGAGGCTGGATCCTCATAGTAGGATCGGTAAAGCACCAAGGCTTCATCCAGACTTTCTGTCTCCTCCTCCATAGTCTCCGCTACAAAGAAGAGCAACTTATCTGAGAGGTACTTGTAAAAGATCATCCCTAAAAGGTAAGACTTATAGTCATTGGCATCCATCTTAGAGCGGAGCACATCCGCTGAGTTCCACAGGGCTTGGTAGAGCGACTGGGAGGTTTGTGTTGTTTCCATAGTAATTCTTTCTGATTTCTTTTAGACCTTTTCTTGCTCCAGTGGGACGACGGCGAGGGTCTTGCCCAGACTGGCTAAGACTTTCAAGACCGTGTCCAATTGAGGACTGGTCTTTCCCGTCTCCATCCGAGCGATGACCGGTTGACTGACCCCACTGAGTTCTTCTAGTTTCTTTTGGCTAATGCCCTTTTCATGACGAGCCTCGATCAGCTCTGTCATAATCGCGACCCGCAGATCACTTTCCAGGATTTCTTCCTTGGTAAAAAGCTCTGCTCTCACATCTTTCCAATTGCTGCCGATGGCACTATTCTTCATCTCTTTGCCCTCTTTCCTTCAAATCTTGCAACTCTCGCTTAGCTTTCTCGATCTCTCGTCTAGGTGTCTTTTGCGTCTTTTTGACATTAGGACTCTGTGGTCCTTACACTCTCTACTGAAAATAACTTGAGGTGCATATCCCCCGAGGTTGGTTAATTTTTTTATACGTTGTGTTACAGATACATTATTAAAGATTATTATCTCAGTCATTCTTCTTAACTAATCGCCTAGCTGAGCTAGCTTCCATCTGATAACTAGTTATTGGATTAGTATATAATCTCCCTAACGCCAATTTTAAAAAACTTGTTAATCGTTTGTTAGTATCAATTATAAATTTTCCTTCTGAGACCTTAAAATCCTGCTCGGGGTATTGTTCATATGATGTTAATAAGGTGCTAATTATTGATGTATTAGATAAATCAATTTCATCATCTTTTTAGAATTGCCACCATCTTTAAATTGTTAGATTTAATTTCAAAAATCTGAGAAACTAACTAAATCAATTCTTTTTAACTCATTAACTTCTGCCTGACTAGCTATACGGTAGTAATCATCAATTCCCTTAAATAGGCTATGAATCGTTCTAAAATTTTTGAAGTACAATTTATCATTTCCATCAAAGTAAGCATCAATTTCAGATTTTAATTCTATCCCATTATCGATTATTGTTCTTTCCGGTTTTCCAATGTTTGGTAACCATTTTAAAATAGATTTATCAACCATTCTCTTTGATTGTGTGATTTTTTGAAACACTAGTTCATCATTTCCAACTTTTCGAAAAATTAAATCAATTTTCGAGAACTCTTCTTCAGTCACATCATTTAAACTTACAGTACTTAAAAACTTGTCCCCATATTCTTTGACCATAGGCATATGATCATCATCAATTTCAATATAGAACCAATCCTCGTGTTCTAATTTTGCTTCTGGATCAAACTCTCTACTATTTTCAGAAGTAATCGTTGGGGCGATTAATTCTGAAATATCATCTGAATTATCCAATTTTCTATACGTTCGACCTACTTTTACTAAAAACATTCTATTCCTTCTCCAAAAATGTAAAATTATTTATTCTAACTAGACCTTCTATAGTCCCAGTCTCTTTGACATCTTTTTTCTTGCTATAAATAATAAAGACATTACCAGCATTATCAGTGACTCTGTAATATCGATATGAGAGTAACCATATCAAATTAAAATAATACGATCTCTCCATAAGAATCCACCATATTAGAAAAAGTAGAATCACCACTACGACTTGATATAAAAATGCTAACTCACCTAAACCTAACATAATTACAAAAAGCCCCAGATAGGTTGGAATGATTTCATTTTCCACTGGTTGTATACTTTCAGCTTGAGCAGTTTCATTCGCTTTTTTATATCTTATTACTAGCTTTAATATTCCAAAAGAAAAAGAAAGCATCAGGAAAATCAGCAGTCCTATTTTTAGAAAACTACATGCATAAGTATCATGTGATGGAAAAATATCTATTGTAAATAGATACAAAACTAAACCTGGTGAAAAAAAGAGCAAAATGATAAACAAAATGATAAACAAAAATCTTTTTAAATTTTTTTCATAACAAAAATTCTATATAAACATATCTTGTAAGAGTTTCTTTTTGAGTGTTTCGAGTTGAGAAATTTTTTTTCTTGGTGAGCAACGATGAGGTCATCGAGATTAGAGAAGTATGAGCCGATGGCTTGTTGTTCTTCGAGTTTTGGAAATACAAATTTCAAGCTAGAAAAGTCTTTAAAACTGATACTTTTCCCATCTCGAATTCCATAGGTAACTGTCTCTAACCGTTTTATAAACTCTTTCGAAGTTAAAATCGAGTTCCAAAAACCTGGTAAGTGATTTTCTTTATCAATAAAATCTATAATTGTATATGCAGGTGAAGTTATTCCTTCTAATTTAGATAAAGCAAAACCTCCTTGAAAAGAACGTAAATGAATTACAAACTGACCTGGTTTGACAACCTTATAATTATTGAGAGTAGCTTCATCATACTTAATATCAATACCTATTTCATCTCTCAAAACCATACCATCAATTTGAGAAGCAGACAGCACAGGTAATAATGCTCTATTCTTCTCAGATACTGACTTAAAAATCTCATCTGCACGTTTTATTTCCCACTCACCATCAAATCCATCCAAACGAATCTCAGGAACGGTCTGTCCTGCTTTGGGAAACATCTTGGAGAGCATGGTCGCCTTGAAAGATTGGTAGTTAGCAAGGTTATCCTTGTAGCTAGCCAAAAGGTCGTCGAGAGTGCGGAAAAGGGAGCCGATGGTGGATTGTTCATCCAATGATTCTGGAATACAAAAAACAAAAGAATCAATTTCTTTAGAAGATATATTTGGTTGTGCACCTGCTACTAATACAGCATTTAATTGGTTAGTAAATGCTTTCGTCTGCAGAACAGAAGAGAGAAAATCATAGTCTACTGCCCCATTATTTTGGAAATAACCTACCCGTTGATTTTGATAATATTCTTCCTCAGAATCTAACATAGCTATTTTCCCTGTTGTAGCACCTGACATAGCTAATAGAAGTGAACGTCCTTTAAGTACAAATTTCTCATCCGGACTTAGTTTTGAATAATATTCAAATTCACCTCCAACAGTCCCATCAAATCCAATATTTGAGATTCTAACAATTGGAATTCCAACATTTTGAAATTTTTCACTTTTAAAAGCAAATCCTCCACGTAAAGGAGCAATACTTTGTAATGTTTTTCTATTCCATTTTTCATAAAAATTATTGAATTTTATTTTAGGTAGTATAGCTTTCAAACTCTTCACCTTACCTCATTCATCATTTTTTTAATATTATATCATGAAAAAAATATATGAATGCTAATAACAAAATAAAAAGAGAAGAAAAATACCTCTTCTCTAATTAGCACTACTCATTTTTTTAGGAAGTTATAAAAAGACTAATTAACTCATCATCAAGCAATGATTTATTGTCTTTATATTTTTTTCTGAATGCTCCATGTAATCTATAAAATACTCTGGAGAAGAAGTTGTTGAATCTAGAATATAGTTCTTCTGTTTATCTTCATTGTACGGTTTATTGATTTCAAGTTCTCTCAGAGTTTTTTTAGAGTATGGTTTCCCTTTTGCATCCTGATACATCGGTAATAGCTGTAATCGACTAAAGATATTAGAAACATATCTTGCTGGAGATATAATATATCTCTTACTAACCATTGTTTTGGGAACCAAAATCAATAATCTATCTTTTTTATTTTCCTCTGGATCCAACACATAAGGACTCTCAAACTTTGCCCATTCATGATTCTTGTGATCCCAATATTCAAAAGTTTTTGTATCACTACTAATTTGAAGCCCGTGTAATCTAGCTTGTTCTAATGAAAAAACAATAAGTTCTTTCTTCAACAAACTGACAATCAAATCTGACATTCTATCTTCAGAAAATCTCTTAATAAATAAAGGCATAGCTACTGAAGTTAATGCTTTCTCTTGGACAGCTATAATAGATGATTTTACATAACTAAAAAATTGGTCAAGCATCTGCATTGAGACACCTTTCCCTTTTGAGTTATTTGAAGAATATCCTAAATGCGTTGCATTGCATTCTTTCGAATGTGAAAACAAATTAAATGAATCTTTCTTATTCCCTTCACAATAAATTTCATAAGACTGCTTAATAAAAATCATCAACAATTTTTTTAAAAATTGTCTGGTAATAACAACGGATCTACAAATAACATAACATCTTCATTTGTATCAACATCTAAAAAAGTCTAATCCTATTTGTATGTGTTCTCTATTTAGATACTTTGATAATCGAATACCGATCACCTACTCTCAATAAAATTTGTAGAATGTAGGTTAGGATTTTCACTTAGATTTACAATCTATCAAATAAATGATACACTAGATGTGGAGTTTTTGAATAGTGCTTTCCTGAACTAGCGAAAAATCCTAATTCTATCAAGTCGTCAGCGGCAACTGACGTCTTTTTTTCTACATTTAAAATTATAGCATACAAAAACAAAAAATCAATATCTTGTGGTATTTTTTGAAAATAAATTTAACGAACACAATATATAGTTATTTATTGCCCTTTTAAGTTCATATTCCTATCATAATCTATATGTAGTGTATTTAATTCCTTAATGCAAAATTCAAAATCTCCCCTAGAATGACTGTTCTAGGGGAGATTTTGGGTTTTATATTGATACTTTCTTCATATCCTACCTCCCCACTCTCAGTGGTTCAATAACCTCTTCGATCAGTTGGGTATAGGCTTCTTTGATTTGTTTTTTGTAGCTGAGTGGGTTGAGGGCATCTGCTACTTCTGCCTTGTAGTCTTTGTAGCGTTGGCTCTTGGTCAGCTGGCTTTCGCCGGCTTGTTTTTTAGCACCTTTACGATAGTGTTGGATATAGTAGCGCAGTTCGTCGGCTCCGATATACCAGCGTTTGGCGAAGCTTACGATATGACTGTCGATGATGGATTCGATCATCTGGTCCAAGACTCCGGTGATGGCTTGTCCTCTGTAGCGTTCGGGTTCTTCTTGGACTTGGGTCCAGAGGTTCTGGATGATCTTCGCTAGGCTTGGATTGGTCCGGTTCAGGCTCTCGATATAGCTATCCACGGTTGCGATATCCTTATCACTCAGGGTCTGCTCGTCATTTTCCTCCTGCTGGATCATACTCTGGATCATACTCTGGATCAGCATCAGGATATAGGCATAGTTGATCTCATCGACTTGGACAGACTCTAGCTCATAGTGGATGTCCAGCTCATCTTGGCTGTCCACTTCTGGGTCCCTGCTCTTGATCTCCGCCAGAATATTTTGATAGAGGCCTAGATAGGCTTCGAGCTGGCTGTCGCTGAGACCCGTTTCCCGATAGATCTCTTCCTTCTCGTACTCTGAGTAGACACGGATCGAGGCTTGATACTTGTCAAAGACCTGATAGGCTTTGGCGACCTTGCGGAGCTGGGCTGTTGGAGCCTGCTCGAGGGCGATTCCTTCTTCTTCGAATTCTGTGACTTGGCCTTTAAACTCTGCCCAGGCTTTTAAGAAGTTGCGCTTCTCTTCTTCCCAGCTTGGTGCCAGGACCTCATTTTCTCCTCCATTGGAGTAGAGCTTGAGGGCATTGTCGACAGCTTCCTTAAAGGCTTGAGGACGCTGGAAGGTGATGATATGGCCGAAGTGTTTCTTGTCATCAAAGATCCGATTGGTCCGGCTGAAGGCCTGGATCAAGTCCTGTGGGCGCATGGGCTTGCGATCGATAAAGAGCGTCGAAAGACAAGGAGCATCAAAACCGGTCAAGAGTCGATCGACCACGATGACCAAATCCAACTGCTCATTGCGGTAGAGGTACTTGTCCTGCTTTCTGGCCAGGCGATTGTTGACATCGGTGTTAAAGCCCCGCAGATCCGCTAGGCTAAAATGCGTGCCAAATTCTTGGTTGTAGTCCTCCATGACCTGCTTCATGTGCTCTTGGTAGCCGATAGACTCTTCCTCGTTTTCAGACACTGAGTAGGTGATGGTAAACTTTGGAAAATCTGGTAAATGGCGTTTGACCCGCTCGGAGACCTTGACCCGCTCCTTACCCGCGAGAATGCTCTTGAGCAGATTATAATAAGCCTGTGCTCGTGGGATGGACTTGACTGTCAAGATAGCTTCATAACTCTTTCCAACCCCTTTAGGGATATTGAGCTGTTGCTGGCTCTTATTGAGGATGGCATCTAGGACTTCTAGCATGTGCTCCTTGTCCTCATAGGCCTGGTCTGGGATCTCTTCTTCTAGGAGATCCGAGATGATGGTATTGCGGTAGTCTACCTTAAAGCCTAGAACCGCCCCATCATGGATGGCTTCCTTGACCGTGTATTCATGTAGGCGTTCACCATACTGTTGGTGGGTGGTCTGAGCCAGGTCTCCCACTTGTTTGCGTTTGTTTTCCTTAAAGATCGGAGTTCCCGTAAAGCCGTACCAGAGAGAGTTCTTGAAGTAGGCTTTGATCTCTTTTTGCGTCTGTGGGGTGACCGCCCGGTGGCACTCATCCACGACAAAGGCCACGCGCAGGTCCTTGATCTTCCCAGCATCCCGCTGGTACTTCCCTTCTTCGAACTTGCGCATCATGGTCGTGATTTTCTGGATGGTCGTTACCACCACGCGCTTGTCATTTCCCCCTAGACGTTTGACCAGCTCATGGGTATTGTCCGTCTCGTCGATATCGATGACATCATTGGCCGCATATGAGAGGAAGGACGAGGTCGTCTGCTGGTCCAAGTCTCTACGGTCGACGACAAAGATGGTCTTTTGGATCGCTGGGATCTGCAAGAGATTGCGCGCTACCTTGTAAGAGGTCAGGGTCTTACCTGAACCGGTCGTATGCCAGATATAGCCTGACTCTTGGCGACGAGAGGCTTCCTGTACAGCCTCGATGGCATGGATCTGGTAAGGACGCAGGAGGATGAGGGCCTTCTTGCTATCGTCGATGACCGAGTACTGCATGACCATCTGGTGGGCCCGAGGGATGGAGAGGACCTCATGGGCAAAGCTGTTGAGATCTATCATGGGCTGGTTATCCTTGTCCACCCACTTGGTCAGAAATTGCTTGTTTAGCTTGCTTTCACGGGCTGCAGCAATGTAGCGTGTGTCGACTTTATTGGTCACGACAAACATCTGCAAGCTCGAGTAAATGCCCCGGAACTTGCCTTCACGGTCGTACTTCTTGATCTGGTGAAAGGCATCTAGAAAGGCCACTCGTGGGCTCTTGAGTTCGATATGGATGAGAGGCAGGCCATTGATCAGAAGTGTCGTATCGAGCCGCCGATCCTGGTCTAGCGGATAGGCCTTGTCGCGTTCGACTTGGTTGACCACTTCATAGCTCGACTTACCAGCCGCGATATTGTCCCGCCAGATGACCGCTAAGCGGATAGTCCCTAGGCTAGCATCCTCACGTTGGACTTCTACCTTGGCGATGCCATTTTCACCCGCAAGCCACTTGGCCGCTTCATAATAGCTGACAAAGTTGAGCTGGTTCTTGATCTGGCGCTTTTCTTGATCGGTCAAGAGATGGTCCGCTAGCACGGCGACATTGTTTTGCGCAAGCTTGTCAAAGAAATTATCCCACAACTGGTCTTCATTCTTGAGATCCTCGCGGTAGGTCCACTGACTCTCTCCTGATGTCAACTGCTGGATCAACTGTCTTTCGATCTCAAGTTCTGGAGTTGCTACTGCCTTCATCCCTCTATCCTTTTCCTGTACATAATCTCCTATTATTATAGCATGTTTGGGAAAGAAATTAACGCTTTCAAAGCATTTTGTTGGTTTTTCTGGCAAAAAAACGAACCAGGTCTGGTTCGTTCTTTCTTAGTCTAGTTGGATCCCTTTTTCTGCTAGGTTATCTAAGCATTCTTTCAGGTAACCTGTCCTGATGCTCGGGATAGATGGGGAGGCTCAAGGCTTCCTCTTCCAGTTCTGGGTAGGCTGGGCAGGTCTTTCCTCTGTAGGTCGACTCCCACCACTCTGGGCTGACCTTATAGCCACGAGCGGTCATCTCCTCCATGATCAGACGATGATAGGCATAGAGGCGATAGGGCGAGTAGTCAAAGACATAGTTGACCGTCGCGTGCTTCTTGCCCCAGCCATTACCTCGAAGGGCGCAGCATTCCCGGTGTTGACCCAGGAGCTGGGGACGAGGGAGTTTGGGAATCAAGTCTTGGTGCCAGAGTCTCATCTATTGACCTCCTAGTAGCGTTGAGTCTTGTAAGTAGCGATTCGGGTAGCGCTCAAGGAGCGTCTGGATTCCCTTGATCAGATCTTCTTGCTGGGCTTGGCCATGCTGGTATTTCTCAAGTAGCAGCATAAAGTCCGCCTTTTCCTCTGCAGTCGCCTGCTTTTTGAAATAGCCCCAGATATGCTGAAAGGCATTGGAGACCTGGCCACGATTTTCTGGCAAGGCCAGCGCTTGCTGGATCAGGTCCTCGACGTGGCTGACCTCCACCTGGTCTTGCTTGAGGTATTCCCGGATCTCCTTGTAGATGTTGCTGGAATGACTCAGCACCAGGTATTTATTTTTCGCCCATAGGACTTGGCAGTGATGTTTTTGCTCCACTTTTGTCTCCTTTTGATCTTCTCTATGAATAGTCCTCCCATTATACCATGGAAATGATTCATTCCATCAAAAAAAGCTGGGACAAAAGTCCTGGCCTCTTAATTGTTTTTGAATTGTAGAGCAAGACGCAGTGGTTGAGCGGGCTCTACTACGCTGATTTCATCAGCTTTTATAGCCCTACTCAACTGTGCGGAGGTGGGACGACGAAATCGAATTCTAACGAATTACCGATTTCTGTCCCACTCTCTCTTTCATTGATTACAAGGCTGTGATGGCTGTGATCAAACCAAAGATGATCCCTGGTGCATTGGCTGCAGCAAGTGGAATATCGCGTTCTTTTTTGAAGAGTCCGTAGTAAACCCAAAGGCTACAGTTGATGGCTGCGACAAGGGGTTGAACAAAGTTCCCTTTGTGACCAGCGAGGTTATCCATGATTTGTGGGAAGTAAGACACATACATCATAACAGACATAAAGGTCGCAACCCAACCAAGAATTTTCATTTGTTTTTCATTCATTTTGAAACTACCATTTCCTTTTCTTTTTTTAAAGTATGCACTATTCTACCTTTTGTCCTTTACAAATTCAAGTCTTTTTTTCAAATGTTACCGAACTGTAAAGTGTCACAATCTTGTGATTTTGCAGGAAGATGGATTTCTTTTCGAGAGAGTCTTCTCTCTAGTTTGCCATTTTTGACACATTGTCTAATTTTGTGCGAATGTAATCATTTTCATCTTGCATAGCATGCAAATTAATTGCATTTTCTTCCTACTTATGCTATTTTGATACACAGAGGTAAAATTTTATGAATAAACAAAAAATCAACCAAATCGTTGGCTCGATCGGTGCCTTTATTGGGATTATCGTTTTCATTGCCTACATCCCACAAATTATTGCTAATTTACAGGGAAACAAGGCCCAACCTTTCCAACCCTTGTCAGCTGCTATTTCTTGCTTGATCTGGGTCATTTATGGTTGGACAAAGGAACCTAAAAAAGACTGGATTTTGATCATTCCGAATTCGGCAGGTGTCATCCTAGGAGGATTGACTTTCCTTACATCACTTTAATAGAAAGCGAACAAAGACTGAACTCGACTGGTTCAGTCTTTTTTATATCCCTTTGAAAAGCAAAAACAATCGCTGTCGATTTTCGCACAAAAGCCCGCCATGAGCGAGCTTAAAAAGTTGACAATTTTTACTTTGAATAACCTAATCTGGACTATTGTGCAAAAATATCCAAATGATTTCTCATTATTATTTAGAGTATATTGAAACTTTCCGCTGTGAGAAAAGTGCCTGAAATAATCATGTTTCAGGCACTCGGAATTATTGAGACCTTAGGCTCAATAATTAGTCATGGAACTTCTTCGAAGTTCGCTGACGTCCGTACTCACCTAAGGAAAGTTTCTAATTTGATTCGAGCTTCTTTTTCCTTATATCTGCACAATCTTACGATAGCTCCGAGAGGTGATCCAAAAGACGATCAGGTAGGTGATAAGAAAGACGGCGCAGACGCTGATGGTCACGACGAGTACTTGGCCACTATTGATGACACCGAGCACTTTAAGAATGAGGCGGATCATATGGTAGGCAAAGGCCAGGTGGATAAAGGCAAAGATGAGAGGGAGGAAGAAGACGGTCCGCACTTGACGGTTGATGGTCCGTTTGACCTCGTGTTCATCGAGCCCCACCTGTTGGAGGATGACGAAGCGCTCACGGTCTTCATAGCCTTCTGAGATTTGCTTGTAGTAGATGACGATGACCGTTCCGACCATGAAAGATCAGTGACAAGAAAATCCCGATAAAGAAGATGCCACCAAAGAGGCTATTCAACTCTGCCACATCATTGGCTCGGTTACCTCCATAGATAAATGTTCCTTGGCCCTGTTGGCTACTCAATTCATCGATCATCTTGTCATAACTAGCTGCTAGCTTGAGCTGCTGGTCTTCATCGACATTGACATTGAAACCACCGTAGATATTGGTATTGATGGCCAGATTTGGAAACTGAGCGACAAAGGCTGAGAGATCAGGTACGATCAGGTAGTTGAAATCCTCCGTCAGCATATTAAACTGATTGGGCACGTGGTCGGTGATAAAATCCTTGCTCACTTCTTCCTTGACTTGGAAGTCCTGTCCATTGATGGTGAACTGCTTTTGGCCTTTGAGAGCCTCGTTATGAGCAAAGAGGATGACTTGGTTGCCTGTCAGATTGACTTGTTCGCCTGTCATGTGTTCATAACTAGCTGCATCAAAGACCATAAAGACGGTTTTGGGAGTGACGCTGCGTTCATCAGCTGGATAGACGGTGAAATCGGTGCCCTTTTGTGATTTAACCCCAAAGTTGGCATAGGTCATCAGGTCACGATTCTTGATCTTAAGATGATGCTCAGAGGCAAATTCATCAAATTTTCTGATTGATCTGCTCCAGATCGACCCCTTTTTCCTTGGACAGAGAAATCATGAGGCGCCATGATTTTCTTGACCATTTCGCTACCGACATAGATGTTGGTGGCTGCAGAGATGGTCACCAGCACCATGGTCGAGAGGATGGCAATGGTCGCAAGCCCCACTGCATTTTTCTTCATGCGATAGATAAGGTTAGAGACCGAGATCATGTTGTTGGGCTGGTAATAGTAGCTCTTCTTTTTTTCTTAAGCAGGTGCAAGAAGACGGTGATCCCAGCATTAAAGAGCAGGTAGGTCCCGATCATGACCAGGATAACGGCTAGAAAAAAGGTCACAAGCGCAATGATGGGGTCTTTGACAGACAAAGCTAGGTAGTAGCCAAAACCAAGAGAGGCTAGTCCCAGGATGGTTTGAGGCCACAAGAAGCGGGCTTTCTTTTCACCACTGGCCTTCTCACGCGTCAACTGCAGGGCATTCAATCGGAGAATGCGCCAAGCGTTGAGAAGAACCAAAAGTCCAAAGATGAGACCAAAGGTGACAAAGACCAAGACGACAATCCCAGGTTGGAAGGTGGATACTAGCTGGACCTTCATCTTCATGAGTTTCAAGAGAAAGGCAAAGATCAGCTTGTCAAAAAGGGCTCCAATCAAGACTCCGGCTGAGATGGTTAGAAAGCCAAACATCAAAAGTTCCTTGAAGATCATGCTGATAAGATGGCGTTTTTCAAGTCCCAGCATGCTGTAGATGCCCAGTTCCTTGGAGCGGTTTTTCATGACGAAGCTATTGGCATAGAGCACGATGATAGCCCCCGCAGCATTAACTACGAACAGCCCCAAGACCAGGGTAAAGATCATGGGATCGCCCCCTCGAAGCTCATGAATGTGAGGATTAAAGGTCAGGGAGTCAAAGAGGTAGGCGATGGTCACTGCGAGAATGACCGCAATCGCAAAGGGATAATAGAGCTTGCGGTTCTTGATCAGATTGGAGCAAGCTAATTTAGTGGTTAATCGAAACATCTACTCCACCTCACTTGCCATGACCGTCAGGGTATCCGAGATTTCTTGGAACATCTGACGCTCTGTCTTTTCCCCACGGAAGATTTGGTTGTAGAGAATCCCGTCCTTGATAAAGAGCACGCGCTTGGCACGCGCTGCTGCTGCGGTTGAGTGGGTCACCATAAGGATGGTTTGCCCCATGCTATTGATGTCTTCAAAGACGTCGAGTAACGCAGCTGAAGACTTGGAATCCAGCGCCCCTGTTGGCTCATCCGCAAGGAGAATTTCTGGTGAGGTAATAATGGCCCGTGCTACGGCCACCCGTTGCTTTTGCCCACCAGAGATTTCGTAAGGGTATTTTTCTAAGAGCTGGTGAATGCCCAACTCCCGACTGACGCTATCGACCTTGCTCATCATTTCCTTGACTGGTCTGCGAGAGAGAACTAGAGGGAGAAGAATATTGTCCTTGACAGACAAGGTATCCAGCAGGTTGAAGTCTTGAAAGACGAAGCCTAGTTTTTCCCGACGGAAGCTCGATGCGTCCTTGTTCTTGATGGTTGAGGTATCCGTGCCATTGAGGTAGACCCGCCCTTCCGTCGGCTGATCCAGCATGGCCAGGATATTGAGGAGGGTGGATTTCCCGGATCCAGATTCCCCCATGATAGCGACGTATTCTCCCTTCTCCACAGTGAAGTGAATATCTTTTAGGGCTTCAACTTGCGTTCCTTGAAAGCGGGTTTTATAGATCTTTTTGATATGTTGAACGTCTAGTAATGACATATTTTTCTCCTTTTACTAGTAGATCAAGAAAAATTCTTGGGTTTGTTGCAGGACTTGGAGACCAAATTCCATCTTTTCCAGATCGGTTTGGTTATTTGGTTTCTTAATCTTTTTGGGTTGTTTCATCCATTTCAAGAGTTTCATTTTCTTGACCTCCTTCATTTGATGAGACTATTGTATAAAAAATAAAAGGCGGCTACCATAACCTAACCTTTCATTTTACCGTTTATTTCTTACATTTTTGTAAGATGGGAAATCTTAATCCATGACCAACTTCTTCTCTTCAAAGCGAATGGCAACGGTCGTGCCTTGACCGACCTCTGAATGGAGGGTGATCCTGTGGCCCAATTGCTCTGCGATTTTCTTAGATAGATAGAGTCCCAGCCCTGAGGATTGCTGGGTCAGGTGGCCATTATAGCCGGAGAAGCCCCTCTCAAAGACGCGAAGGACATCGCTATTTTTGATCCCAATCCCGCTATCTTTTATATAGAGAGTCTGGTCTTTAAAATAGATTTCAATTCCACCGGTGCTGGTGTACTTGAGGCTATTGGACAAGAGCTGCTCGATGATGACCAGGAGCCACTTGCGATCGGTGATGACCTCCTGCTCCAAATCATGTAGGTCCACGGTCAAGTTCTTTTGGATAAAAAAGAGGGCATACTTACGGACTACTTCTTTGACCAAGTCTTCTACCGACACGCGCTTTAAGACTAGATCATCATGAAAACTCTCCAGTCGCAGGTACTGCAAAACCAGATTGGCATAGGAGTCAATCTTAAAGAGCTCCTGTTCCATCTGCTGCTTGACAATGGGCGTCTCGACATCTTGCACCAAGAGCTGGCTGGCCGCAATGGGCGTCTTAATCTGGTGAACCCAGAGGGTATAGTAATCCATCAGATCATTGAACTTGGCCTGGGCTGTCTTCCCTTCCTCCAAGCGCGCCTGCTGTTCTTCCGTGTATTTTTCATAAAGGAGGTGTTCCAGTGGTGAGGCAACCTCTATTTCCTCATAAAGTGCGGCTTTGCGGTAGTCCCGAAAGGTCATGGCGAAATCCCAGATCAAGACACAGAAGGCAAAAAAGCCTAGCACTAGGGTCGCATAGAGGAAAACCGTCCCTGTCTCTGGAAAGAGATAGGCAAAGACCAAATCGACGATCAAAAAGATGACCGATAGATAGAGTAGGCGCCTGCGGGATACCACATATTGCCAGAAGATCGTTCCAAATTTATTCATGGGTCAACCCGTAACCGATGCCTTTCTTGGTTTCGATGAAGTTTGACAAGCCAGCCTCTTCTAACTCTTACGAAGGCGGGCTACATTGACAGACAAGGTATTGTCATCAATAAAGAAGTCGCTATTCCAGAGCTCCTTCATCATGTCATCGCGTGCCACGATACTGCCTGCATGCTCAAACAGGACGCGCAGGATCTGAAATTCATTCTTGGTCAGCTTGATGACTTCCCCTTCATACACCAAGTCCGTGGACTTGAGATTGAGGATAGCTCCCCGGTGCTCCAGCAGATTTTGATCCGTCCCAAATTCGTAGGAGCGACGCAAGAGGCCTTGGACCTTGGCAAGGAGGACATTTTGATCAAAAGGGCTTGGTGACAAAGTCGTCTCCACCCATATTGATGGCCATGACAATATCCATGGCTTGATCCCGTGAAGAAAGAAACATGATCGGAACCTTTGAAACCTTGCGAATCTCCTGGCACCAGTGGTAACCATTGTAGAGAGGCAGACCAATATCCATGAGGATCAAGTGGGGGTCACTTTCGACAAAGATCCCGAGGACATCCATAAAATCCTCTACTGCGACCACTTCATAGCCCCATTGTTCCAATAATTGTTTGACCTGTTGGCGGATAATTTCATCGTCTTCCACTAAGAGAATTTTATGCATGGCTTTCTTTCCTTCTTTTTTTCTTCTTCCTATTATAACAGATTAAACAGCAGAGAAAAAGGCTGTTTCAGAGGGAAAGAAGAGCTGAGGCCTACTTTCTTGATGGGAGGCGCTTTTTCTCCATCCATTTTTGTGCTATACTGAGAGAAATAAGACACGGGAGGCACAGATGTCGACGATTTTTGATTACCTAAAAGAAGTGACTTACGATTCCATATATGACCGCCCCTTCAAGGAGCTGGATGTCCTCGCATTGACAGAGCTGACCTATCTGCCCTTCGGACACATTGTGCCTCAAGGAGATACAACAGGGATCCAAGTGCGCCTGTCTGATGCGATGGAACTGATCGATCGAACTACCGATTTCATCGTGAGTAACCAGCACCTCCAATTAGTCGATGAGTTGGCTACTTCAAAGCGCTTTAAGAACATCAAACTCCTTAACTATGTCGATGAGTACGATCCCGATGTACAAAAACAGTTTGCGGCCATGACCTATCGGCTTAGTCTGGATACGTATTTGGTCGTTTTCAGAGGAACGGATGACACCTTGATCGGCTGGAAGGAAGACTTCCACATGACCTATATGGACCATGTTCCAGCTCAGAAGCGCGCAGCCAGCTACCTGCAACATGTCATGAAGGAATTTCCAAAAGGAAGTTTCTTAGTAGCCGGTCACTCCAAAGGGGGAAATCTCGCAACCTATGCCTGCTCGTATCTACCTGATTCCTTATTTGAACGGGTCGACGCGATCTACAGCTACGATGCTCCTGGCCTCAACAAGGCCATTATCGAAACCGAAGGCTACCAGCGTACGTCTCCAAACATTCGTCGCTTTGTCCCTCAGGGATCCATCGTTGGCATGATGTTGGAAGTGCCAGAACCGACGACCATTGTCAAAAGTCACGCCTTTGGTGGCTTTTGCCCAGCACGATGCCTTTACTTGGGAAATCAAGGACTACAGCTTTGTGACCGTTTCTGAAACCAGTCCAGATAGCCAGCAGACCGATCTGACCTTGAAGCAATGGGTTCGCGAAACATCGGCAGAGGAGCGCAAGAAGTTTTTTGACACCTTTTTTGGCATTTTTCTGGATGCCGGCATCACTTCCATCAATGATCTAACCGATCTCAAGCAGCTAGCTAAGGCCAAAGAAATCCTCCAAAATGCCCAGGATTTGGATCCAACCGAGCGGGAAATGCTAGAACGCTTGGCCAAGCAGCTCATCGACACCCGCTTTCAAGCTTGGAAAAAATGGCAGACGGTTCCCCGCATCCTGGTTCAAATGGCCGCATTTTTCAAGCGAAAAAAAGCAGTCGAAACCACCTCACCACTGCGTCTTGAGCACAAGGAGTGAGGCTCAACTACTGAAAAAAAGACCACTCTTCTATTCACTAGAACGCAAAAAGAGGCTGGGACAAAAGTCGGTACTCTCAGATTATATTTTGGATTTCGTCAGTCCCAAGCTCGCAGTGGTTGAGTAGGGGCTGTACTAGCTGATTTCATCAGCGTTTTACAGCCCCTACTCAACTCAGTGCGGGATCGTGACTCGACAATCGAAAAATTTTTCAAATTGAGAGCTACGGATTTCTGTCCCAGTCTCTTTTCTATTTTCTATTGGTTCTGAGGAGATGGAGTATCTGGCGTGCTTGCTTCTGTTACAGCTGCGCTTGCAGGCTCTGTTTCTGTCTCAGTTGTGGCAGGCTTGCTTCCTTCTGAAGCTGCTGCTTCTTTTTCTACCGGAGTTTCTGTAGCGACAGGCGTTTCAGCTGGGGTAGCTGGTTTGCTCGCTTCGCTTGCAGATGGCGTTGCTGCCAACTCTGCCTGGAAGGCTTGGATGGCCTGTAGTAAGGCTGCTTTATCACTCTTTGGATTAGCCAATTGGTCAAAGAGAGCTTCTAAGCGATCAAATACAGCATCACTAGCTCCCTTGTCCTGCAATTGTTGGTGAAGAGCCATCAATTGGTTATAGAGCTGTTGGTAAAGAGCGACATCCCCAATTTGAGGTTCTTCCGTTTGCTTTTGTTTTTGCTTTTCAATGGTATCACTGATTTCGCGTAGAAGTGCTTCCCCACTTGTAATAGCCTTGTCTGGATCAGATTCTTTTCCAAGCTGAGCCAAGCCTGCTTCAAAAGCAGTTCGTTTGCCTTGGTCTTCGACTTGTGGCAAGAGCGACTGGATTTGCTCTAAGAGAGCTGTCAAAATCTTGTTCTGTTGACGGGCTTCTGTTGCCTTATCCAACTCTCCATACAAGCCTTTGAGGAAATCATAAACCGCTACGTTGTAGGATGGGGTTTGACTTCCTTTTTGATCCAAAACTGTTTTTTCAATAGGATAGGTTTGGCCTTTTTCTTGGGAGAAGAGCTGGTCAATAGCTTGCTTGGTTTGGTAGAGTTCCATAAAGTGAGACTTGGAATCCCAAGCTTCTTCAAAGGCTTGAGCTCGGTAGAGCTTCAAGGCTAGATCTGCTGCCTTAGTGCGGAGTTCTGGTGTCAAGCGCGCATCGCTCAAGCTTTGGTAGAAATACTTGAGGTAGTCGACCGATGTCACACCCGTCCGATCTTGCATCTCCTGAACAGCTTCTAATAGCTTCCCTTCCTGCTCTAAACGCTTGCTGTCCTTGGCAGCATAGGCTTCCTGCAGTTGAGAGACCAACTCTTCCTTCTTCAATTGGAAGGCTTCTGTATCTAGCAAGCGCACTTGTTCCAGCAATTCTTGGTAACGACGATCCAAGGCTGTCTCTTCTTTTGGTTTGACCGCTTGGGTCGCATGAATGTACTGCTCATCAACCTGTTTGAGACTGGCTAGATAGCCCTCTGTTGAGTTACTTGGGAAACTCTTGACATTTTCCAAGAAGTGGCCCAAGATGAGCTCAATCCGTCTTTGTTGCAATGGATCAGAAGCATAGAGGCTGCGGCTTTCTGCTAAGAGCTGGTTGACCTTGTCCTCTACGACTTTCTTGTCCAAGTCTCCTTTTTTATAAGGAGATTGGATGGTTGGAAGACGGTGGGCTAAGTAGTCTGCTAGTCCTGCTGAGCGCACCTTGATGTAGTGGTTGTGATCGCCATGCGGGATGACAAACTGACCATTTTCAATCTGGAGGCTATAAGGAGAAATCCCTGAACGAAGCGCTGTTGCATAGAGTTCATTGATAAAGTCTAGTTCAGGATTGCCAGTTTCAAGTGGGATCCGGACATGTTCCTTACGAACAGCATAAGGATGGATGTGGGTCGGATCGTATTCTTGGTCTGGATTGTTAAAGACAAAGAAACCATTGGAAATCTTAATGGCCTCACGAGGGACACCATAGGTCTTACTGATGTACTGGATCTTTTCCTCATCTGAGGCATCACGAGAATAGGTCGCAACGTCATCTGTCAGGGGCTGACCCTTGTCCTCTTCTTTCTTACCAGCTAGAGTTGCCTCTGCTGCTGCAATCTCTTGAGGAGAGAGGTCCTTTTTATAGAAATAATGGGCATGGTTGCCATGAGCGACCATATAGCCTTCCTCGTCCTTGCTGATGACCTTGTCTGCGTGGAAGCCATGGTCGTGCTCCTCTTTGTGATCGTGACTGTCGCCATGCTCATGATCAGGATCAACTGGTTTTGTGCTTGGATTTGAAGGCAAGCTTGGACTTCCTTCTGTTGGACTACTAGATCCTTGAGCACGAAGCAATTGGAATTGCCGCGCCAACTCACGCTCTAAAGGCGATAGGGAGCTGTATGGGATAAAGTGGAAATGATCCCCATGAGGGTAGACAATCCCTTGATCGGTCCACTTGGTAATCTTACTTGGATCAAAGACAGAACCATCAGACTCCACATGACGAGAAGACAACGGGGCTTTCTGCAATTCTTCGATCAGATTGGTCAGGGTTGGACTCGGTTTAGAGGTAGCTGGTTTAGACGTCGTTGGGGTTGTCTGTGTATTGGTTGGACTGGCTGACGGCTGGTTGCTCGCTTGCTTCCCAAGGCTTGGAGAGGCTTGATCCGGAGTCCCTGCCCTTGCTCTGTGCTTGCTCCAGCTAGGTGTGAGTTTCCAGCCTGATGGCCAGCTTGACCACCTAAGACGGAGAGGGCTGCTGCTAACTCTCCAGCAGATAAAGCACTCTTTGGAATATAATGGAAATGGCCACCATGTGGCACAATAAAGCCATCCCCTGTATCTGAAATGACATCTCCAGGGCTAAAGACATAACCATCGTCCGTACGGTAGCCACCACCTGTATGGTTCTTAGCCGTCAGCATCTCAAGAGTCTTTCCTTCTTTCAGCGCTTGACTCGGTTGACGGAAGTCACGGGTCTTGCCTGCCTTATGCGAGGAGCTTGCCTGTACCGATCCCGTCTCTCCTTCTTCTTTGGTGCCTCCCTTTTGCTGTTGGGCGATCTCTTCGATCGAGCGCACATTGACTGTATGTTGGGCATCCTTTAAGTAGAGATAGTATTTCCCAGCGCGTTTGATGATATAGCCATCCTTGACCTTGCTCACGATATCAGCTTCTTGCAGCTGATAAGTTGGATCCCGCAAAATCAACTCTTCACTAAAGATGGCATCAAATGGGACCTTGCCGCTATAGTAATGAAAATGATCCCCATGAGAAGTGACAAAGCCTTCATCTGTAATCTTGATGACAATCTGCTCTGCCTGGGTCTTTTCCTTGGCATTGACCGCTTCGATGCTGTCTTCCTTTTTACTTGATGCAGTCGCTGACGATTTCTTGTCCGCTTGCAAATACTGAATCTGATTCTTTTTCTCTTCCTTGACTTGTGGTTGCTGACTGAGCGCATAGGCACAGAGTCCTAGCCCCAAGGTCGCTACAATTCCAATCGTTCCCTTTTTCTTCATTCTTGATTTACTCCTCTAATTCCTTGGCTAAAGTCGCCATATTTTCTTCTAAATTTTCTAATAGATCCTTATCGTTTTGCGGATCCGCTTCCAGTGGATCCAAGACCTTGACACGCGCCCCTGTTGCCTTGGCGATACTATCTGCCACTTTTGACGACGTGTGCTTTTCCACAAAGATCGTTTTCACCTTGTAGTCTTTGACAAACTGCTGGATCTCGGCCAATTGCCGAGCGGTCGGTTCTTGCTCTGGGGAAATCCCTGCAATCCCTAACTGCTTGAGACCAAAGCGTTTAGCCAGATAAGAAAAGGCCGTATGCTGGGTCACAAAAGTCTTTTGCTGGCCTTGTCAAAGAGAGGCTGGTAGTGGGCTACCAGTTCCTCACAGCGCTTTTCAAGCTTTTGAGCATTGGTCTGATAGCGCTCCTTGTTCTTTGGATCGATCTCTCCCAAGCGCTGGGCGATGATCTTTCCTTCCTCTGCGATTTTTACAGGATCCAACCAAGTATGCGGATCATACAAAGTGCTTGGCTTCTTTTCCCTGACCAGCTTCGACATCCTCTAATCCAGCCACCTTATCAAGGGTCATTCCTTGACTGCCTTCGATCACTCGCAACTTGGAACCTTGTAGGTTAGGATCTAAGCGACCGGCCCAAGATTCCAGGGTCTGAGAATGATAGACAAATACATCCGCATCATAGATCTGGGCTACTTCCTTGGTTGAGGGTTCGTAATCATGGATCCCTGCACCTGACTGAACCATCCAGATGTCATTTTGATTGCCAGAGATTTCCTTGACCAGGGCATAGATAGGATAAAAACTCGTGACAATTTTAAGACCTTTTTTAGAAGGGGGCTTGCCCGCATTTCCTTGACTTCCACAAGCTGCAAGCAGAAAGAAACCGAGGAACAAGAGTCCCAGAACCTTCATTTTTCTCCTTTTCATCCTTCACCTCTTTTTCATTTTTGTTAACTAGTTTATTAATCAGTTAATTAACTAGTTAATAATACTGCTAATCATTTGCTTTGTCAAGCTTTTTTACATTTTTTTCCTTTTAATGTTAGAGACTAGCATTCTGCAAATAGATAGCTGCCTTTTAGACAGTAAAAAAGTTTGAGACAAACCTGTCTCAAACTTTTTATTGACGGTAGAAATATTGATCAGCCGGGTAGTTGCCTGCAGATTGAGTGACCACTAGACGTGGCTTGCTGGTATCAGACTGGTCTCCATCCGGATTTTGGAAACCGATTTTCAGAAGTCCAATCGCAGCACCAGTCTCACCCATCTTCATCTCAACATAAGGGATCTTGCTCTTCTTATCCGAGTCCGCAACAGCCTTGAGGCTACCTTGGCCCTTGACTTTTCCGTCTGCTTGGATGACGATTTCAGCTCCCTTGCCATTGCGCCAGGTTCCAGCTAAGCTTGAGAAGTCGCCTCCGTTAATAGCCGCAATATCCAAGTCTTTCTCTTTTTTCGGTTGCGGGTAAGCTTTCCACCACTCTAGATGATAATCCCGGTAGGCCACGTCCCCAAAGAGAATCCGACGTTCTTGGGAAGCTACTCCATCAGGACCTGTCACACCCGCTGGGATCAAGTACAAGGTTTGCTCTTGCCCTTGGATCGCAGTCCCATTTGCCCCAGTGAAATAAACTTCATAATAGCCTTTTCGCTTCTTGGGCTCTTTTTCTTTATTGAACAAGTAACTTGCCCGAGTGCCTCCACTCCAGAAAGTCCAGCCAGTCTCCCCATTTACAATACTTGGAAAGGCATTGGTCTTGTTTTGGTAATATTCTTCTGGAGTATAGCCATAAAGTTTAAAACCGGAATCTGCGATTTCCTTTTCATAGGTATCATTGGAATAAGCACCTTCAAACGGTGAGAGATTGCCATCAAGGACGACATCATTTGGATCTGTCGATTTGAAGAAATCCTCTCGGTTGGCAAAGACCATCTCGTGGTCGGGATTTTTGTCAGACATGGTGACCGTGATCAAAGGCTTCTTATCTGTCTTGTATTTAAAGACACGAACAGTAACTGTAAAGTCTGTATTGCCATCGGACTTTTTCATCTTGCCTGTCGAAATTTTATTAGACCCTTCGACCTTCCAATCCGTACTAAATTCAGCAGATACCTTGCCGTCAGCCGTTTGGTAATCGATCTTCCAGGCCTTGCCTTTTTTCTCGATTTTGGCTTCATCCCGTTCATTAGAGACATAGTCACCACTCAAGTCAATGGCTTTTTCTTTTGGCTTGGTGACCTTCTTGCTGGTCTGCTTAAATTCCTTTTGATGGTCTGGTTGGATGTTGGAACTAGAGTAGAGATAGACTCCACCGATCAGAACAACTGCTCCGACCAGCCCCAAAATCGGCCCCAGGTATTTTTTCTTCCACTTAAGATTCATTTTACTACCTCCATGGAATAAGATCTTTACACTAGTATACCCTAAATCGAAAGTATAGTAAAATTCCCCTCTATGTAGTGGTTTTCCAGGTTTGAACTGACTAGTTTTAGTAGAAAAATACCTGTTTTCTCAAAAAAACAATATTTTTGTTTATCATTATTTTTTTATCGTTTTTTTCGATACTTTTTTTATTGACTAATTTTTTTATAAGGAGTATACTATAAGTGAAAAATAAATAAACTTCAAGGAGGCTTGCGATGAAAAACTCAAAAACCTTAAAAAATGTCATTGAAGTCTTAACGGCTTTCATTTACTTCTGTGGCTTTATGACCGTGGCTGCATTGGTCGTCCATCTGCTTTCCCGCATGGGGCCTGTTTTTCAAAAGATCTCATTCAATCAGGTCGCTTGTCCTTTGATGCGAATGGCATCCAGCTCTTTCCCCAAACATCCACAACCTCTCTGGCAGTTGCTCTTCCCACTAGCCTCAAGCGCTATCTATATTTACCTTCTCATCACCATTCGCAGCTTCCTCCAAAATCTCTACCAAGAAAAGATCTTTTCTCACTCCAACATTGATCTTTGCAACCGAGCTTGGAAGATTCTCTTGGTCTTGTCCTTTATGTCTGGTACACTTGAAACCAGTGGAAATGCTTATCTCCTTCCCTTCACTTTCCAATTTACCTTTAACACAGGGCTTCTCCTTGCCGTTCCAATCGTCTGGGTCTCTGGCAAGATTTTAGAGAGAGGGATTGAGATTGCTGAAGAAAATGAGCTAACCATTTAAGGAGGGTGCCATGATTATCGTCAATCTAGATGTCATGCTGGCCAAGCGGAAAATGAAATCCAATGAGCTAGCCGACAAAATCGGCATCACGACAGCTAACCTCTCCATTCTCAAAACCGGCAAGGCCAAAGCCATCCGCTTCACCACCCTTGAAGCCATCTGCAAAGAACTCGACTGCCAGCCAGGAGATATCCTAGAATACCGGCCGGATGAATAGGACATATATTTAAAAATATAATTGGAGACCTTCCTTAGGTGAGGACGGACGGTAGCGAATCCCTTTGGGATTCCATACCTAAGATTTGAGCCTACTGTCTCAAATCTCCCGAAAGTCTGAAATGATACCGTTTCAGACTCTTTTCTCACTGCGGAAGTCTCCATTAATATTCATTACTAATAGGACTCAAATACCATCCTTGTAAAACTCAATGATGGGAACTATATCGTCACAACAAAAGCCCTCCCTTCCAGGAGAGCTTTTTCTTTGTCTATCGTTTACCCGATGATGCTTCCATTTGGAACAGATGGATCAACAGTTAAGACTGTTAATTGATCTCCGTGTTCTGCGGAAAGAATCATGCCTTGGCTGACATATTTCTTCATCATCTTCCGTGGTTTGAGGTTAGCCACGATTTGGAGTTTCTTGCCGACCAATTCTTGTTCATTTGGATAGAATTTCGCAATACCAGAGAGGATTTGACGGTCTTCGCCATCTCCTGCATCTAGGCGGAAGCGAAGCAATTTGTCTGATCCTTCGACGCGTTCCACTTCTTTGACTTCTGCTACACGGATTTCAACCTTGTCAAAGTCTTCAAACTTGATCTCGTTTTTTTCAGACTTGAGTTCCACTTCTTCTGGAATCCATTCTTTTTCTTGTGGTTTTCCAGCAGTCATTTGAGATTGGATGTAGGCAATTTCTTCTTCCATATCGAGACGTGGGAAGATTGGAGTTCCTTTGGCAACCACTGTGACATTTTCAGGGAAGCCTGCTAGGGTCAAGTTTTCAAGATCGAAGTCTAAGCCCAAGCCAAGTTGTTCCATGATGGCGTTTGAGGTGTTCATCATGAATGGTTGGATCAAGTGAGCCACGACACGAAGGCTAGCTGCCAAGTGAGCCATGACCGCTGCCAATTGTTCCTTGTCACCATCTTCTTTAGCGAGGACCCAAGGCGCTGTCTCATCGATGTACTTGTTGGTCCGAGAGATGATGTTCCATACGGCTTCCAAAGCGCGTGGGTAATCAACCGCATTCATTTGCTTGTGGTACTCTGCAATGCTTTTCTTCAACCACCTTAGCCAAATCTGCATCAAATGCAGTGACATTTTCGACATAAGCTCGGAACTTGACCACCAAAGTATTTATTGATCATGGCTACCGTCCGGTTGAGGAGGTTTCCAAGGTCATTGGCCAATTCATAGTTGATGCGAGCCACGTAGTCTTCTGGTGTGAAAGTCCCATCAGAACCAACTGGCAAACTGCGCATGAGGTAGTAACGAAGTGGATCCAAGCCGAAGCGTTCCACCAACATTTCTGGGTAGATGACATTTCCCTTTAGACTTGGACATCTTGCCGTCTTTCATGACAAACCAACCATGGGCAATCAAACGTTCTGGCAATTTGATATCCAACATCATGAGAAGGATTGGCCAGTAGATGGAGTGGAAACGAAGGATGTCTTTTCCAACCATGTGGAAGACGGTTCCGTTCCAGAACTTTGTCAAAGTTTTCATGATCTTCTTGACCGTAACCAAGAGCGGTCACATAGTTGAGAAGGGCATCGATCCATACATAGACCACGTGTTTTGGATTAGATGGAACTGGAACTCCCCAGGTAAAGGTGGTCCGAGATACCGCCAAGTCTTCCAAACCTGGCTCGATGAAGTTTTTCAACATTTCATTGAGACGGCCATCTGGCGTGATGAAATCAGGTTGTGATTTGAAAAATTCCACCAAACGGTCTTGGTATTTGCTGAGGCGAAGGAAGTAAGATTCTTCAGAAACCCATTCTACTTCGTGGCCTGATGGGGCTACCCCACCGATAACCTTGCCATTCTCATCACGGAAGACCTCAGCCAATTGGCTTTCTGTAAAGAACTCTTCATCAGAGACTGAATACCAACCAGAGTATTCACCCAGGTAGATATCGTCTTGCGCAAGCAAACGTTCAAAGACCTGAGCCACCACTTTTTCATGGTAGTCGTCTGTCGTACGGATGAATTTATCATATGAGATATCGAGTAATTGCCAGAGTTCTTTCACTCCAACGGCCATCCCATCTACATAAGCTTGTGGCGTAATCCCAGCTTCTTCTGCTTTTTGCTGGATCTTTTGACCATGCTCATCGAGACCAGTCAGGTAGAAGACATCGTAGTTCATCATGCGTTTGTAACGTGCCAAGACGTCACAGGCGATCGTTGTATAAGCTGAACCAATATGCAATTTACCAGATGGGTAATAGATAGGGGTTGTGATGTAGAATGATTTTGTCATTTTCTTTTCCTTTCAGGGCTAATGGAACCCAATTTAGTAACACTCTATTATAACATTTTTAGGAGACCCTGAAAAACCC
>BNJV01002307.1_pt1 | contig 26874 bp, 34 predicted proteins | sample 8540591 | NCBI WGS metagenome assembly BNJV01 (sample SAMD00202457, study PRJDB9452) | human saliva metagenome | host: Homo sapiens | reverse complement strand
AAATAGCGAAAACATGCCTACCTCCGATCTTTAAATCCGTTTTCAGACGACCTTTCCGCTTATCTTGCCGTTACCGCCTCAAGGCAGGGCTTTGAACGCCAACAAATAAAGACAGTTCTCAGGACAAAGGTCGTCTGAAAGAGTTGATAAATATAGCAGGAATTCAAATAAGGAATAACGGCAGCATGGCGGTTTGCCATTGAAGCTGCCATGCATTTATGGATAGTAACATTCCTTCCGTTTTATAAATTTTCAACGGGGTGTCCATAAAAATACTTCATACCCTCTATCCAGTTTTTTTCGGCTAACCGATCAATATAGCCAATCATCAAATCAAGCTCATTTCTCGAGATGACAGCATCAGTCTCAACTGGAATTTTTTCGCCCGTAAAGATAGATAAAAGGGAAGATTGGACATAGAGATTATATTTTTCCCTCTTTTGTGCGGCAATATATAGAGCAGTCATAATTTCTTGCGTCAATAAACCGGGGAAGGCGGGAGAGGCTTTATAGTAATAACAATCTGAATCTATGGTTTTTATCTTATCCAGATATAAATTTCCTACATCATCCAAGGTTGCGTTTTCCGATAATGTTGAACGATAGTTGAGGAAAATATCCAACGCATCTTTTATCGCTATTTCTAAATTACTGTCAAAGCCATCCCACTGTCCCCACAGCGCTAAAAGATATGGAATGACTTGGTATGACATTGTTGCCGTTGCGCCGACAACGAAGGTAAAGGCACCAAATGACGATGCGGAATCCAAAAACGCAAATTCCCAATGTTTTGCAAATCATCGTGTACACACCGAACAAAACAGCCTAATACATAAATTTAATACCGTTTTATCTTTTGTTTGGCTCATCAGGTCGACTAAAAAGGTTTTTGACGGAAAAATCTCCTTTTTTCATGATTTCGACAATGAGCAATATACGTTCGCGTTCTTCCTGAACCGAAAGCAAGCTGCCCTTTAGTTCATCCAAACTCATCTGATTGACTTTGCCATACCAAATTCCGGGCAGTAACACTTCAATCATGTACCAAGCTCCTATCTTAAACTTTGCTGTCAGATGCAAGGTCGTCTGAAAAAGCCCGTATCCGGGGTTTTCAGACGACCTTTCCCTTATTCTTCTTAGTTTGCCGCCTCAAGGCAGGGTGATGAATTTAATCAGCACTTCTTTGAAAATAAAGCCGAACACGCCCAAGCCCAATACCAGGAACAAAATCGCGATGCCGAATTTGCCCGCCTTGGATTCCTTGCCCAAGTTCCAGACGATAAAACCCAAGAAAATAACCAGTCCGGTCAGGGCAGATTTTCATCGCCCAATCGGAAAATTCCGCTTCACTCATAATTGATTTCCTTATTTGATGTTGTGTGTATTTTAATGTTTTCAGACGACCTTTGAAACGCCAAGAGGTCGTCTGAAATGTAATAGTTCAGCAAATGCCGTCCGTCGGGCGTTTGGCTTAACGCGCCAACGCCTGTTTCAAATCGTCAATCAAATCATCAACGTATTCCAAACCGACGGACAGGCGCACCAGTCCGGGGCGGATATTGGCGGCGAGTTTTTCTTCGGGCTGCATTCTGCCGTGCGTGGTTGTCCACGGGTGGGTAATGGTCGAGCGCACGTCGCCGAGGTTGGCGGTACGAGAGAAGAGTTCGACGCTGTCGACGACTTTTCCACGCGGCGTCAGTGTCGGCGACTTCAAAGCCGATGACAATGCCGCCGCCGTTTTGCTGTTTGCGGATAAGCTCCGCCTGCGGATGGTCGGGCAATCCGGTGTAGTAAACGGCTTTGAACCTGCGGCTGTGTCCGCAGCCATTGAGCGATTTTCAAGGCGTTGTCGAACTGTTTTTCCATACGCAGCGACAGGGTTTCCACGCCGCTCAACAACTGCCATGCGTTAAACGGCGACATCGCCAGCCCGCAAGAGTTGCGGTAAACGGCGACCTGCGTCATCAATTCTTCCGAACCCGCCAACACGCCGCCCATCACGCGCCCGTGTCCGTCGATGGCTTTGGTTGCGGAGGAAACGGAAATATCCGCGCCGTGTTTCAAAGGCTGCGAGCCGACGGGCGACAGCAGGCTGTTGTCCACCACCAAAAGCGCGCCGATGCTGTGCGCCAATTCCGCCAAGGCTTCCAAGTCGGCCACTTCGCCCAAGGGGTTGGACGGTGTTTCCAAAAAAACAGTAGTTTGGTGTTGGCTTTGACGGCGGCTTTTCCATTCGTCCAAATCGGTCGGCGACACATGGCTCACTTCGATGCCGAATTTGGTGACGATGTTATTGATAAAGCCGACGGTCGTGCCGAACAGGCTGCGGCTGGAAACTATGGTCGCCCGCCTGCAGGAAGGTGAAAAACGCCGCCTGAATCGCGGACATACCGGTCGAAGTGGCGACCGCGCGTTCCGCGCCTTCCAAAGCGGCGATGCGTTTTTCAAAAGGCGGCTGTGGTCGGATTGGCAGTACGGGTATAAGTGAACCCTTTGATTTTTGGAAAAACAAATCGGCGGCATGTTGGGCGCTGTCCCACATGAAGCTGCTGGTGAGGAACAATGCCTGATGGTGTTCGCGGTATTCGGTTTGCTCTTTGCCGCCGCGTATGGCGAGCGTCTGCGGGTGGAGTTTTTACTCATTTGTTTTTCCAATCTTGTTCAGCAAGTTTGTTTGATGTCTTATAGTGGATTAAAATTGCAATGATACGGCGTTGCCAACGCCCTTATGTACTATCCGTACACGGCGGGCGTTGCCGCCTTGTCTCATTTTTATTTTAATCCACTATATCTGTACTGTCTGCGGCTTCGTCGCCTTGTCCTGATTTAGTTAATCCACTATAAATAAGAGAAGCCATAGGTTAACTTGTTAACATTTTTGCGCTTATTTGCGCCGTCTTTCAAGTTTGGCGAGAATGGCAAAAAGGTCGTCTGAAAAACGTTTTTCAGACGACCTTTTTGCAATCGTTCCAAGCTTTTATTGATAAATCCGCCCGTCGTGTTCCAGCCAGCCGTCGGCATGGCGGCCTGCGGGGTCGTGGTGCGTCCAATGGAGGACGCCGCCCTGCTCCGACCATTCGTATTCGCCGTAGAAGCCGACTTTATCGCCTTTTTTTCAAGCCTTTGATTTTTGTCGGCGAGGTCGATGTTGTGCGCCACTAAAAGCGTTTTGCCCGCTGGACAGTTTCAAGATAAAACGCTGATGGCGCGTGCCTTGGTTGTCGTCGGGCAGCGTTTTGAGAACGGTACCTGCGCCTTTTACCCTGAATATCGCTCTGTTGGTTTTCAAAGGCTTGCTGTAATATTTGTTCCGCGCTGCCCTGCCCTGCTTGGCGTTCGGATTTCGGCTGCTTCGGTTGCGATTTTTGGATTCAGACTGCTCGGATTGGCGTTTTTTTCCGCTTGGGTTTGGGGCTGCGTTTGGGTTGGTACCGCATCCGCTGCCTGACCTTGCCGCCCCTGCTGCATTTTTTTGATAACCGACTACCACGGCGGCAACAATCAGTATCCAAATCCATTTGTTTTTGTTCATAAAATCCACGCCCAAAAAATGCCCGACGGTTCATCGGGCATAAATTATTTGAAAGGAGTTAAATCACGATAACGTGAGCCGCCATTATATACAAAACCGGCGGAAAAAAATCAGCATTTTTCAGTCCGATACCTGAAGCGGCGGCTGCGTTATCACGCTTTTTGTTCCCCTGACTGTATTTCATTTCGTATTTGATGTCGTTCAGGATTTTTTTCACGTTGTAATCCAAAAGCTGTTCCACCAAATCGGGCGCCTGTTCGCTGAGGGTTTGTTGGAGCTGGTAGGTAAACAGCGCCATTTGTTTCTGCACGGTGGTGCGTATCATGCCGTTGACGGCGTCGGCAACGTGCGGGCGCAGGCGTTTGATTAAACGCTCGCTCAGGTCTTGCTCGGAAATGCAGAACACTTCCCTGCGGTTGATGACCTGCGGGTTTAATACGTTGATATGGACGGTAATTGGCGGCGTTTCTTCTTTGGGGTCGTCTGAAACCCTGCTCTTGCGCCTGCGGATTTTTCGTTTTCAGACGACGTTGCCTCTGCTTTTTGCAGGCGCGTCAAATTCGACTGTTTTACGTTTCGGGTTCAGCCAAACCGTGCGCGTGGACTCGATTTGCCGGTCGGACGCGCTCATTTGCAGCGAAGACTGCGCGTTCAGCCAGTTTTCCTGCAAAATCACCATCGCATCGGTCTCCGCCGTTTCACCGGCTTCTTCCTCCAGCATGGCGTTGTGTTCCTCCTGCCATTTGCGCAGATATTCCGTCAAGACGGCATCGCGGTTGGCATCGTCGAGCTTGACCGACTTGGCTTTTGTGCTTCTGCTCGAAGGCGGGCTCTTGAGATTCGCGCACCAAAGGCGCGTGTGTGTAGGTGCGTTCAATTGGCGGGTTTGCCGCAGCTTTTCCAAGCGGCTTTCCCAATCCAGGCTTTCATCCGTTTGTTGTGGCGTATCGGGACGATTCGTATCCATTTTTAGCTTTCGTTCTTCCGTTGTGTCATTTCATTTCACGCGCATAGCGAATGCCGTGATTTGCTATAATGCGGTATTTTAACAGATTCCCAGGAACACATCATGAGCAGCATCGAACAACGCCTCGAATATTTGGAAGAAGCCAACGACGTTTTGCGTATGCAGAACCACGTCCTCGCCACCGCCCTCAAAGGCCTGATCCGTTCGCTGCCGTCCGACATGGCAAACGAAGCCGTCGAGTCCATCCAGCTTGCCTTCGAAGACGCGCTCGCCGAATTGAACTACGAAGACAGCCCGCATACCGACCTCTTCCATGATGTAACCTACGCTTTTTTTCCGAGAAAAAGACCACTGACGCGTAGCGACTTCCCCAAACCGTGTTAAACTATCTGTTTATTTATTAATATCCGTAAAGAAGGAACCTCCCCATGAACATGAAAAAATGGATTGCAGCCGCCCTCGCCTGCTCCGCGCTGGCACTCTCCGCCTGCGGCGGCCAAAGCAAAGACGCTTCCTCGTCAGCCCCTAAAGCCGACAAAGTGTACCGCGTCGCCGCCAACGCCGAATTCGCCCCTTTCGAATCATTGGATTCCGCCGGCAACGTTGAAGGTTTCGACGTCGATTTGATGAACGCGATGGCAAAAGCCGGCGGATTCAAAGTCGAATTCAAACACCAACCTTGGGACAGCCTCTTCCCCGCGCTCAAAAACGGCGATACGGATATCGTCATCTCCGGCGTAACCATTACCGACGAGCGCAAGCAGTCCATGGATTTCACCGACCCTTATTTTGAAATCACCCAAGTCGTCCTCGTTCCCAAAGGTAAAAAGTCGCCTCTTCAGACGACCTCAAAAAAACATGGCGAAAGTCGGTGTCGTTACCGGACAAACCGGCGACTTCTCCGTTTCCAAACTCTTGGGCAACGACAATCCTAAAATCGCCCGCTTCGAGAGCGTTCCTTTGGTCATCAAAGAGCTGGAAAACGGCGGCGTGGATGCCGTGGTCAGCGACAGCGCGGTCATCGCCAACTATGTGAAAAACAACCCGACCAAAAGCATGGACTTCATCACCCTGCCTGATTTCACGATTGAAAACTACGGCATAGCCGCACGCAAAGGCGACGAAGCGACCGTCAAAAATGCTGAACGAAGCGCTGAAAAAAAGTACGCGACAGCGGCGAATACGACAAAATCCACGCCAAATACTTCGCCAAAGAAGGCGATAAAGCGGCAGCCGCCAGCCAAGCAGCCAGCCAACCTGAAGCAGCCAAATAATCTGTTTCAACGTTCTTAAGCAATAAGAAAGGTCGTCTGAAAGCCTGTATCGCGGGTTTCAGACGACCTTTTATAGTGGATTAAATTTAAAACCAGTACGGCGTTGCCTCGACTTAGCTCAAAGAGAACGATTCTCTAATGTGCTGAAGCACCAAGTGAATCGGTTCCGTACTATCTGTACTGTCTGCGGCTTCGTCGCCTTGTCCTGATTTAGTTAATCCACGATATGTCGGACTCCGTTCCGAAGGCAGTATTGGGCGGCTTAGCCCTACCCTCGTTATCCGATAGCCAAGTCTTTCCGAACCAAGCCGCCGCAGAAATTCAAACATACAGAAAGTCCCTTATGTCCCAATCCACCCCCGCCCCGCTGGGTGAAAAGCAAATGGCGGTTTTGATGGCGATGTTGGTTGCCCTGATGCCGTTTTCGGTCGATGCCTACCTTCCCGCCATTCCGGAAATGGCGCAGTCGTTGAGCACGGATATCCACCGCATTGAGCAGAGTTTGGTTTTGTTTATGTTCGGCGTGGCGTTCGGGCAGATTGCCGGCGGCGCGGTTTCGGACATCAAGGGGCGCAGACCTGTGGCTTTGTTCGGTTTTGAGCATTTATTTTGCGGCCGTTGTCGCGCTGACGATGGTGCAGTCGGTGGACGGGCTGTTGAACCTGCGCGCCGTACAGGCGTTCGGGGCGGGGATGACGGTGGTCATCGTCGGAGCGATGGTGCGCGATTATTATTCGGGCAGGCAGGCGGCGCAGATGTTTGCCTTAATCGGCATTATCCTGATGATCGTGCCGCTGATTGCGCCTATGTTCGGCTCGATGTTGCAGGATTTGGGCGGCTGGCGTTTTATTTTTCGGTTTTTGGCGGCGTATTCGTTTGTTTTGTTTATCTTGGTGTTTACTTTCCTGCCGCGTCCGAAGCAGACGGGTAAAAATCAGGATGGACATTTTCGGACTGGTGGCGGGCAGGTTTGCCAGAGTGCTGAAAAACGCGGGCGGCGATGGGCTATCTGTTTTTCAGGCATTCAGCTTTGCGTCGATGTTTTGCATTTTTGACGGAATCGTCTTTTGTTTACCAAAAACTGTACCATGTGACGCCGCACCAATATTCTTGGGCCTTTGCGCTGAACGTCCTTACGATGGCTTCGTTCAACCGCATCACGGCATGGCGGCTGAAAACGGGGCGCACCCGCAAAGTATTTTGAAATGGGGCATTATCGTGCAGTTTGTGGCGAACCTGACGATGGTGCTGTTGGTCGTATCGATGGGGCTGCCGCCGATGTGGGCTTTGGTGCCATGCGTAATGTTTTCGGTAGGCACGCAAGGCTTGGTCGGCGCAAACACGCAGGCTTGCTTTATGGCTTATTTCAAGCAGGAAAGCGCCAGCGCAAATGGGGTATTGGGCGCGTTCCAATCCATCATCGGCGCAAGCGTGGGGCTGTTGGCAACGCGGCTGCACAATGGTTCTGCGTTGGTGATGGCGGGCATGATGCTGGCTTCGACGGTATGCGGGATTGTGTTGCTGTGGCTCTGCTCGCATCAGGCTTGGAAGGAAAACGATAAAAGCGAATATGTGTGAATCGTGAACGGCAAAAGGTCGTCTGAAACCTTGAAATCGGGTTTCAGACGACCTTTTTACATCAGCCTATTGCTTATTGCACGACATCGCAAGACTTCGCTTTTTTTCGTGCTTAGGCGCGTTGACGAAATCTTTGCAGTCCGCCAGCAGCTTGGGCAAAAGCGGTTGGAACACGGGATGGCTGCGCAGCTTGCCCGCGTAAAACGACATCATGTACGGATAATAATACTGCATCGCCTGCATCCATTTCGCACCCTCTTCCTTCTTGCCTTGCCGGTAGAGATACAGCGCCACCTGATAAGCGTTGGAATACGGGCGGTAAGACAAGGAATCAATCGCCGCCTTCTCCGCCCAAGGTTTGACCTGCATATCGGTCGGCTCGGCACGGCGGGTCAGGCTGAGGTCGGCATAATAAGCCAGCATCGGGCTGGTTTCGGAAATATGGCGCAAACCGTTAATCTTCCGCCCCGCCATCTCCGTACTTTCATTTTTCGGAATCCGGCTGTAATCGACCAAATCGGTATACGTCCAGCCCATATGCAGCAGCCCGCCGATAATCAGCAACGTAGCAAGCCCGCCCGCCCAATTGCGACCGCGCATCCAAGCGAGGTCGTCTGAAACGTCTTCATAACGTGCCGGCGCGAGTGCGAACATCAACACAAACGGCGTCAGGAAATAGATATACCACAATGGGTACTCCAACATACTGTGGCACATACTGACGGCAACCATAGACAGCAGCAGCAGCGAAGCCGGATGGTAAGGACGCACCAGCATCCGCCACAGCCCCGCAAGCATCGTCAGGGCAACCAATACCGTACCGACCAGCCCGACTTCGGAGAGCAGTTGTAAAACAATATTGTGCGAATGGGTAAACAACACGCCTAAGATATTATTCGGGAAATACTGCTGCTCCGCATTAATCCAGAAAGTCTGTTGGGCAAAGCTGTTCCAGCCGTGTCCGAACCAAGGTGCGGACAAAAAGGCAGTCCAGGCCTTACGCCATTCAATCTGACGCATCGAGCCTTCAAAACCGCTGTTTCCGGCGCGTTCAACCGCCGTTTCATATTGACCGTTGCCCAGCAGCTCCAAAATCGAACCCATCGCAAATTGAAATACCGCCACCAACGCGACCGTCAGGAAAAATATCCGCACCAGCCTCGCAGAATCCCGTCCCGCACGCCAACGCCACACCGGCAAAATCAACGCCACGCCGGCCACATAGCCCAGAATCGTGCGCGAGTTGACCAAACCCAAGACAGCCGTCATCAGGAAGACCAACAAAAATCCCAACCAGCCCGGCATTTTGCGGGTTGACCACAAATAAGCCGTCGCCAAAACACCCCACATCAAATAATGCCCGAGATGATTGCGCTGCCCAAGCTGACCGCTGACCTCTTTTCCGCTATACACAATCATATTGCGCAGGAATCCAAGATCGTACCAGCCCTTAAACTGTATAAACGCAATCGCAGCCTGCAGCAACGTACCAAACAGCAGCGACCACGCAAACACCGTCACGATGCGCTCCTGCCCGTAAGCCGCCACCCAACCGCGGCAAGCCCATACCGCCAAAGCCAGAATGATAAACGTCCACATCACCATATCGTTCATGCCGACGTAAATCAAATCCATCATCCGCGCCTGAAGCCACCAAAATGCCGCCAAAACCAGCAAACCGACAGCCGCCTTAGGCAGGCGCACGCTCAACAAACCCTTATACGCCGTGACCAACACCAGCATCAGCGCGCCCAGAAGCGAAGCCGCTTCCAGATAAAAACTCGACAACGGACCCACGCGGTAGAAGGACAAAAACGGCGCGGCGCATATCCACAAGAAACAGCACCACAAAGGCAACAAACGTCTGTCCCATTCACTCTTAAGGTCGTCTGAAAAACGCATAAACATTATTTTCCCGCCTTTCTGCTGCTTCACAAAAAGCCAGGCATGCAACAAAAACACCAAACACGCCGTCAACGATAAAGCGAGATTCACCACCTCGGCAGTACCCGCATTGAACAAACGCATCACCGCCTCGGCAAAATAAATCAAAATCAACATAGAACTATACTGGTAAGTATAAACTTTACCCTTCAAAATACCCGATAACGGCAGGCACAAAGGCAAAGCCTTCAGCGCAAGCCACGAACCGCCGTTGCGCAAAAGGCGCAATCCACAGCTCCCACGATAAAGAAAGGATAATCAAGAAAATCAAGCTGCTGCAAGCAGCCAGATAAAGGCAAAGAAGATTTATGAGAAGAAGTATTCACGGATAAAGTTCAACAGGCATCGCGCCGAGTGTAAAAATGCAGGGATTATACCGAAAACCGAAACAGCCGTTGCAGCCCGACCGTTTCAGACGACCTAGGACACTCTCCCCATCCGTCGTATTGCTTTTCAAACTATCCGACGAATCAAAAAGATATCCCGTCAGGCAGCCGGACATCCCGAAAAAATCCCCAAACAGGTTGAACCTTCACGCCTGCCCATAATCCTATTGATTTATTCTTTTTGGTTCTCTATGAAAAACAAACCATATCCTATTTTTCAAAACCGCAATTCTCCGTTTGTCCGCATTAGGCTTGGCATTCACACTTGCCGCGTGTGCCGGCGGCCCATCCACCGGCCCCGTACCCGACGGCTACTACCGCGTCAAACCAGGCGACACCCTCAGCCAAATCGCCAAACGCTACGGACAAAACGTCAACACCTTTGGCATCATGGAACAATCTGAACAACGCCTCACAAATCGAAGTCGGACAAGTCTTGCGCGTCCGTAAAAAACGCCACCAACCGCCCCCGTTCCGGCAGTACCGACATCAGCAGCGCCAGAACCGTCGCCCCCGTCAACCGCCTAACCCTGCAATGGCCGGTCGACAACGGCAAAAATTCCATCATCCGCGGCTACGACAACGCGACCAACAAAGGCATCGATATCGGCGGCACACTCGGACAAAGCGTCAAATCCGCAGCCGCCGGAACCGTCCTCTACGTCGGCGAAGAAGTGCGCGGCTACGGCAAACTGATTCTCATCAGCCACAGCGACTTCTCCATCACCGCCTACGCACACAACGACACCATTCTGGTTCAAAAGACCAAAAAGTCGCAGCAGGCCAGCCGATTGCCACCATGGGCAATAGCGACACAGACGGCGTCAAACTGCATTTCGAAGTCCGCATGAACGGCAAAAGCCGTCGACCCCATGCAGTACCTTCCCGGCTGATCCACAGCTTAATAAAACCCAAACCAAGCCGCAGCCCGATTCCGACAAACGGATTACAGGTCGTCTGAAATGAAAAAAACGCTTCTGTTTTAAGAGACAGAAGCGTTTTTTACAATTTGGCATTCTCGAGGAGATGCTGATGTGCCTGATGGCTACGCCTTGCCCAATCCCCCTTACTAACCTTTACAGGGAAGATATCCTCAAAACTCAAAACATAGATCAAATTAAAAAAACAACATTATCAAAAGGGGTCGTCTGAAACCCTCTATTCAGACGACCCAATTCTATTTATCCCCACCACCCTCAAACAACCATCCATAACGCATTTCCACCATTCATCATCGTTCATTTGTCCTATCTGCCTTTTTGATTTATGTTCAACTGGAAAAGTACACGAATTCGATGCCCATCACGGTAATCTGCCTACCGAGTAAACAACAGCAACCATATAAAAGAGACAATATGACAACCAAGCTATACGAGTCCCTGCAACGGGAAGCCGATGAAATCCTGATGTATGACGAAGACTACAATATCAATGCCCGTTTGGGGCTGACCATATTGATCTACTACACGGGCGGCGGTTCGGTAGCGGGACAACGCAAGACGCTGGAAGCTGCCGAACGCTTTTATTCAAAGTACCATGAGTATTTGAAAATGCATTTCTGGACAGACATGCGCCGTTTTGCAAAGCTCAATCCGACCGCATTTCAAAAACAAAATAGACCGTACCATTAAAAATGCCGAATCAGGACGCAGATTTTCATGTGTACTGACTTCTGATACGGAATATGGCCAAAGAGCACCGGAATATCAGTTCAAAACCCTATCCTCCCACCCAATAGATGAAAATGGATTGTCTTGCCTTCAAATTACCCTGCCTTTGTCCTTTTTATCGACCACTGCCCAACAGCAGGAATTCGAAGATTGGGTGGAATATGTTTGCAAACAGTTTGATATTTTCACGGCTATGCCGGACTGACCATCGCTCTCCCGATTCCTACTATAAATACCAATTTTATGAATACGCTGTGACCAAACGTTATTGGGGAGTAACACCTGATTCAGATTCACCCATAACCCTCCTTTGGTACGAAGGTATAAAATCTATCAGCTGGTACACACTTGTCGGTAAGGCGTTTCAGAATAAACTGAACAGCACGGAAATCCAAAACGTTTTGAACCATTATCGTGATATTACGCTGAAGACCTATAACGACACCATGGTATTCAAAGCAGGAAAATTCCCCGATTTGGGAGATAAAACCAAACCGTTGCCCGTTAATTACTTGGTAGTGAACAACCTGATGCGGCTGATACTGACGCAAAAGCTGAACGACTCACTGCATACTGCTTTCGGCAACGGCAAAAACCGCTACTCAGCTTCCCAAGGCTATTACTGGCTGCATCGTTGGGATAATGCCAATTTTGAAAACGGGATTTTTGATCCCGAAGGGACGAAGCAGGAACTGATGCCTGTTTACCGTGAGAGACCGTTAGAAGCACCTTATGCTGGACTGTGGATGCCGATAATCTGGAGAATGCAATAGAACGGCATTTCGAAAAAGGAGAAATCTTTCCTGATGATGGTGAATACCTTCAGCACCTACAAAAAATGGTACGACCGTAATTTGGAAAACCGATGCGGTCTGGAGGCTACTCAAACGGGACGATGGTGGCAGTGTGCTGCAGGCTTCAGAGTTTTAATGTTCCGATATTGCTGCGCCGACGTTTCAGACGACCCACGAACTCTGCCCAAACACAATAATTACTTTTTAGAAAGGACACATACAATGTTTGATTTAACGTGCAGCTACTTAGACAATGACGATATAGATCACGAAGCCGAAAAGCAGTGGATTTTTAAAACTCTGCACAAGCTTGAAAAAGAAGAGGAAATTAAATCTTTATTGAACGATTTTTCAAAATTTTCATCGTTATATGACGAAGCCGTTGCAGCAGGATTGAAAAAAAGTGCAGTCAACGACTACATCATCATTTCCGCCTCAGCACCAGACGAGGTAACCGGCGCGCTTAAAGAATATCTGGGGAAAAACCATTTATGACGCCTGGGGCAGAACCGTGTCAAAAAGCCAAATGCTGCGGGATTTTGTCAGTGAATATAAATGGGCGCATTTAGATATGGAAACATTCGACGCTATGAATCGGGAGAATTTTTTTAATAATATTGAACTCTAGCAGTATCCGATAGGCGGACAGGAAATTGCAGCGAATCCCAGATGCGTCAAAAAAATGAATATAGGAAACTAAATGAAAAAAATCGATTTTACTATGCATTTTTCTGCTGTGCAGCAGTCCCTCGATCGAGTATTCAAGGATATGCTGACCTTTCAAACAGAATACCTCCAAGAGCTATTTGCACGCAACGATACGGTTACAGTAGAACTGCTGACAGAAAGTAGAAATATCAAAAACGGCATGGTCAACTTTAAAGACAAAAGCTATCCGGTGATCAAGACCAGTAAAAACTACAATCACAACTATAAAGACAAATACGTCGAGTTTCCTCTGCCTCTCACTGATCTTGCGCTGATGAAGGATTTTGCACTGACTTCGGAAGAAGTACAGCATGAGCCCGAAATGTTCGACCTGGACTGGCTGAATGTGCCCTATAAGGAATGGCATAAATATCGCGGGGAACGTTATCCGATAGAAAAACGACACGGTTTGTTTAAACTAGGTTTAGCCCCAAGTGCCGATGGCTCTGTTGTTTTTGGACATTATTTTTTGATGAACGAATCCGACATCGATAAAAACATGATAAAAGAATGGATATTCTTTTATTTAGATAAATATCAACCGCATTGTCAATTTCGAGGATGAATCGCTCTTACTACTCGCCTGTCCAGCAGTTTTCCCTCTACAAAAAACGTATGGCTTTAGAATGGTTTACCTTTCTACCTGCCGAAATTCTGCCAGAGGAAGTTCCCAGCGCAAACGAGGTTATCTATCTTCCGAATTGTGGCAGCATCATTATTAGCACCGAGCAGCCCTACGACTTTGAGAATCCTGAAATGCGTAAAGTGGCTGCCGCCATCGAACAAGAACTGCACCATTTAGGATTGCTGCCTCTTGTGGATCATTTTGGCATTCCTCAAATTAGCGATTTACCCTTTATCAGTCGTGAGCAGCGTCTGAAAAAAACATGAGTCAGGGAAGCGGGGTGTAGGCAAAGAAAATAATAGGTTTTAACTTTTCAGACGACCCTAGTGGACCGTAGCCGTGGAAGTTGTTTAGACTTTCCTACGCCCTTTTATAGTTGTAAGCTTTGTCAGTAACTGCGCACCGCCGTCGAGAGGAGCGATTCGCGATAGAGGTCGTCTGAAACCTGTGATCGAAAAATCTTAAAAACATATTGAAAAACATCTAAATTTTAGGGATTCCATATAGGCTATAGCTTACTAATATAACTTTCTCAGCAATTCCAAAAAATTATCCGCCACTATCCCCACTTCTTCATCAATAGAATCAATATTATGATTGAAAAAAACGAATTTTTCCGTCCAAAGATAAAATAATACTATCACCCGAAGGGGTATTCGCAATAGGTAACCCGTATTGTTTTAAAAATCTGGATATATATCAATAATAGAGTTAAAGCTTTATAGTCAGATTTAAAAAGACAAAAAAATGGTCTATAACTATCTTATTATCCTTTATTCTAACTTTAGATGGAATTCCTCCATTGTATTTAAGTAAAAATTGAATATAATCTTCATCAATTCGCTAGCCTAAATTATCTTGTAATTGGGCAATCTCATCAGACTCAGGATTATTTGAATGATGCGCCTTAATTAAATTTTGTAAGGTTTTTATCCGGCAAAAATTCCGTATTCTCTCATTTGCTGAACGTCAGTTTGACTCAAACCAAATTTTTAAATTTAATATTCATCTTCAAATTACTCCTATAGCCTATTTAGTTAAACCATTTTAAAGTTTATATTTTATTTCTTTATATTATTCACAATAAAATGGGGATAATATGCAAGATATTTTACAGAAAAACTTAAAATAGCGATACTATATGTTTGATTTTTCATTAAAAATCCAATCTCTATAGATGAAATTATAGAATTTCTTGCCTCAGCCTTAGGCTGTTCTTCAAATAAAATTCTAGCAACCACTTTTGAAAAACTTAATGATCCGAATTTTCCAGACAATGATTTAAATGAAATATGCTGCCTTTGTGTTTATTCTAAAATTGATGGCAATGCTTCTTGGCTTGTGAATTTATATCGGGTTGCAGCAACAGATGATGAAATTAGAGATAAAATTATAGCAGTATCTCAACTCAAACATATTGTCTGTTATATCCCTAATGATGACTTTAATGGATATTTATTGACCGGAGAATCGGAAAATCCAATTCAAGTTTATGAAAATGAAGATATAGAAGAGGAAAATACATATCTATTTAACAAAACCAATATCAACCTACTGAATATAAAAAATTTTTGACTCAAGGATTTAAAACTCCAAGGTCGTCTGAAAAAAATATTTCAGACGGCCTTACTCCACAAAAACTCCAATGCAATTTACAATATTGCTTCTAAGATACTGATAATAAATTTGAATTTTATACTTCATAAAAGCAAGCCAAAAATTCCTTCGATGGCTATGTTAACTATCCAGTCCCATCCATTCCCAAAGACAAAATAAACCCTTACTGTTCTCCAGTAAGGGTTTATTGAAAAATCTGGCACGCCCACGGGGATTCGAACCCCGGTTGCCGCCGTGAAAGGGCAGTGTCCTAGGCCTCTAGACGATGGGCGCGTAACCGAGTTGCGAACTATACATAAGCGTTAAAACGCTGTCAACGGGTTTGGGGGTTTTTATGGTCAAATCAGTTTCAGACGACCCTTCTGCGCCTTATCTTTGTATCCGCTTTGCCTGTATAATGCCGCTTTTAATGAAAAAGGGAAAACAAACCATGTGGTTCAAGCAGATCAGTTTTTATCCGCTCAACAAAGAAAAGCTGCCCGAAGCGGACGTACTTGCCGACAAACTTGCAGAGGCTGAATTTACCCGCTGCCAAGGTTTGGACTGGTCCAGCGAAGGCTTTGCCGCACCGGTTTCGTTCTCTCCCGAACTCGTTTTTCCTGCCGACTTTACTTTGCGCGTCGCCCTGAAAAAAGAAGAAAAAGTCCTGCCAGCCGGCGTCATCCGCGATATTTTGGAAGAGAAGGTGGCGGAAATCCAAAACAATGAAGCCCGCAATGTCGGCCGCAAGGAAAAACAAGAGCTTAAAGAGCAAATTACAGACGACCTGCTGCCCCGCGTTTACCCGCAGCAGCCGTACTGAAGCGGTGTTCAACACCCGCCACGGCTATCTGCTCGTCAACAACGCAGCTTCCGCCAAAGCGGAAAACATCCTGACCAAGCTGCGCGAAGCCTTGGGCGGTTTGGAAGCCTCGCTGCCGAATACCAAGCAATCGCCCTCTTCCCTGATGACCGAGTGGCTGTTGCAAGGGCATTGCGAAGGCGGTTTTGAATTGGACAGCGATTGCGAACTCAAAGGCGTAGGCGATGTTGTTCCCGTCGTCAAAAGTGTCCAAACAAGATTTGACCGCCGATGAAGTGGTCCAACACGTCAAAAAAACGGCAAAACCGTGACCCAGCTCGGCTTGGTGTGGCGCGAACAAATCGCCTTCATCCTCACGCAAGACTTCACGCTCAAGCGCATCCAATACCTCGACGTATTGCAGGGAAGAAGCCGAAAAGCAACGGCGACGATGCCGCCAGCCTTGCCTTCGCCTCGCAAATCCTGATGGCGGAATCCGTCAGCACCATGTTGGAAGAGCTGGTTTCCTATTTGGGCGGCTGGCAAGACTAATTTTTCAGACGACCTTTGCACGATAAAAGGTCGTCTGAAACCTACCTCCGATGGACAACCTTTATGTTTAAACACCTCGTATTCCCTGCCGCTCGCCATTATGCTTGCCCTCCCCGCCTCAGCCGCCGTCCTGACTTCCTATCAGGAACCGGGCTGCACCTACGACGGCGATGTCGGCAAAGACGGCAAACCCGCCGGCAAAGGCACATGGCGCTGCCAAGACGGACGCAGCTACACCGGCGCGTTTAAAAACGGCAAATTCGACGGACAAGGCGTTTACACCGTCTCCGCCAACCGCGAAACCTTCATCGAGCTGTTCAATTCCAACAGCACCAAGTTCCGCAACATGGTACTGTCGGGCACGTTCAAAAAGGCCTGGCACACGGCAAATTCACCGCATCGCAAAACGGCGAAACCGTCTTCATCATGAAATGCGAAAACGGCATGATTAAAGAAGTGAAACTGCCCAAAACCAAATAACCCCGCCCTCGCATTTTTCAGACGACCTCTCCGCAGACGTCGTCTGAAAACCGCAAGAAACAAGGAAAAACATTATGAGCATCAAGTCCGACAAATGGATACGCCGCATGAGCGAAGAGTTCGGCATGATCGACCCCTTCGAGCCGAACCAAATCAAAGAAGCCAACGGACAGCGCATCATCTCCTACGGCACGTCCAGCTACGGCTACGACATCCGCTGCGCCAACGAATTTAAAATTTTCACCAACATCAACAGCACCATCGTCGATCCCAAAAACTTCGACCCGAAAAACTTCGTCACCGTCGAAGACGACTGCTGCATCATCCCGCCCAATTCCTTCGCACTGGCGCGTACGGTCGAATACTTCCGCATCCCGCGCAACGTCCTGACCGTCTGCTTGGGCAAATCCACCTACGCCCGCTGCGGCATCATCGTCAACGTCACCCCGTTCGAGCCGGAATGGGAAGGCTACGTTACCCTCGAATTTTCCAACACCACCCCCCTGCCCGCCAAAATCTACGCCGGCGAAGGCGTGGCGCAAGTCCTCTTCTTCGAGAGCGACGAAATCTGCGAAACTTCCTACAAAGACCGCAACGGCAAATACATGGGACAAACCGGCGTCACCCTGCCGAAAACCTGATGATGCCAGCCTGCCGCCCGTCTTTTACAGACATTAAGGGCATTATAGTGGATTAAATTTAAATCAGGACAAGGCGACGAAGCCGCAGACAGTACAGATAGTACGGCAAGGCGAGGCAACGCCGTACTGGTTTAAAGTTAATCCACTATAGAAAAACAAATCCGACGGCATCGGGTTTTACCGTATCCGAATCCGTCCGAGGTCGTCTGAAAACTTAAATCCGGCGTTTCAGACGACCCTTTTCATATCCGCCGCAAAAGCCCGCCGCCCAACGCTTCCATTGTGAAAAATATCCTTAATTTGGTTTACAATGATGCCATTTCCAAATCTTATCGAGAGAACAAAATGTTAGACATCCAACAGCTCCGCAGCCACACCGCAGCCGTCGCCGAACGTTTGGCGCAGCGCGGTTACGAGTTTGATACCGCACGTTTCAATGCCTTGGAAGAGCAGCGCAAAGCCTTCCAAGTGAAAACCGAAGAACTGCAAGCCTCGCGCAACAGCATTTCCAAACAAATCGGCGCATTGAAAGGACAGGGGCAAACACGAAGAGGCGCAGGCAGCCATGGATCAAGTCGCCCAAATCAAAACCGATTTGGAGCAGGCCGCCGCCGATTTGGATGCCGTTCAGAAAGAATTGGACGCATGGTTGTTGAGCATTCCCAACCTGCCGCACGAAAGCGTGCCTGTCGGTAAAGACGAAACCGAAAACGTCGAAGTCCGCAAAGTCGGCACGCCGCGCGAATTTGACTTTTGAAATCAAAGACCATGTCGATTTGGGCGAACCTTTGGGCTTGGATTTCGAAAGGCGGCGCGAAAACTCTCCGGCGCGCGCTTTACCGTCATGAAAGGTCAAATCGCCCGCCTGCACCGCGCGCTGGCGCAATTCATGCTCGATACGCACACGCTGAAACACGGCTACACCGAGCATTACACACCCTACATCGTGGACGACACCACCCTGCAAGGCACAGGCCAACTGCCTAAATTTGCAGAAGATTTGTTCCATGTTACCCGTGGCGGCGACGAGAGCAAAAAAACGCAATATCTGATTCCGACCGCCGAAGTGACACTGACCAATACCGTTGCCGACAGCATCGTGGCAGGCAGCGATTTGCCGCTGAAGCTGACCGCCCATTCTCCATGTTTCCGCTCCGAAGCGGGCGCATACGGCAAAGACGTGCGCGGTCTGATTCGCCAACACCAATTCGACAAAGTGGAAATGGTGCAAATCGTTCATCCCGAAAAAAATCATACGAAGCGCTGGAAGAAATGGTCGGCCATGCCGAAAACATCCTGAAGGCTTTGGAACTGCCCTACCGCGTGATTACCCTGTGTACCGGCGACATGGGCTTCGGCGCAACCAAAACCTATGACTTGGAAGTCTGGGTTCCCGCGCAAAATACCTACCGCGAAATCTCAAGCTGCTCCAACTGCGAAGATTTCCAAGCCCGCCGCATGAAGGCACGCTTCAAAGACGAAAACGGCAAAAACCGCTTGGTGCATACTTTGAACGGCTCCGGCTTGGCAGTCGGCCGCACTTTGGTCGCCGTTTTGGAAAACCATCAAAACGCCGACGGCAGCATCAATATTCCCGCCGCTTTGCAGCCTTATATGGGCGGCGTAACCAAACTGGAAGTCCAATAAACCGTGTAGCTGATTCCATCGCCAACATCAAAGGTCGTCTGAAACCCCTTAAACAAGGTTTCAGACGACCTTTTCGTTGTAGCCGCTGCCGAAATCAAAGCAACCATATCGAGCTCCGAAACGCGACGGCTCAATGCGTTATTACTGATTGTGCTGGCGGAAATATGCCCATTCTTCAACGACCGTACCGTCCGGCAGATGGCAAAGCGCATATTCGCCGCCGTCTTTGTCTTTTTCATTTCCAATTTCCCGCCCTGCTTCACGCAAAACTCAGAAGCCGGATTTGCCGCGCCGACTGTCGGCGCTTCTTGTTGGGCGGATGTATTGCAGGCTGCCAAAACCGTAGCAGCGGCAATGCTCAAAACAGCAGGTTTCATCATATTATTTCCTTTCGATATTGTGATTCAGACGACCTCAGCCCGAATTTCAGAGAACGATTCTCTAAGGGCTGAAGCACCAAGTAAATCGGTTCCGTACTATCTGTACTGTCTGCGGCTTTGTCGCCTTGTCCTGATTTAAAGTTAATCCACTATATTTCTTCCAAACGAAAAGGTCGTCTGAAAACGGAAACAGCGTTGCCACCGCTTTTCAGACGACCTTCAACCGTATTTATCGGTTCGACCCTTTGACCATATCCATCAAAAACAGGCGGCAGTCTAAGTTGCCGTTGTAGAGCGGGATTTTGCGTTTGGGCGAAAGACGCATGAATTTCGGCATATCGCGGTCGCCGGTAAACATTCCCGCCAGCCAGCCCGCGTAATGCTGCTTCAGCCACGCTCCCAACTGCGGATAAAGGGCTTGCAGGGCTTGGACTTCAGCAAGGCGGACGCCGTAAGGCGGATTGGAAATCAAAATGCCGCCTTCTCCGTTCGGACGGGTGTCCTGCGCGTCTTTGACTTCAAAACGGATAAACGTGTCCACTTCGGCAGCTTGGGCGTTGGCAACGGCGGCGCGAATCATATGGCGGTCGTTGTCGCTGCCTGAAATCGGGGCAGACGCAGGGCGGATTTGCGTTTCGGCTTCGTGTTGCAGCTTTTTCCAAAGGGCGGCATCGAAGTTTTTCAGCTTTTCAAACCCGAAACGGCGCATCAAACCGGGCGCGCGGCGGGTGGCAATCCACGCGGCTTCGATGACAATGGTGCCGCTGCCACAAAATGGGTCTTGGAAAGGCTGCGTGCCGTCATAGCCCGCCAGCAGCAGCAACCCCGCCGCCAAGTTTTTCGCGCATCGGCGCTTCGCCCGTATCTTGGCGGTAGCCGCGTTTGAACAAGGCTTCGCCGGATGTGTCGATGAAAATTTGAATGTCGCGCTCGTCGATAAAGGCATGGATGCGGATGTCGGGGCGGATTTTGCCGACGCTGGGGCGCGCGCCACAGGCGTCGCGGAACACGTCGCACACGGCGTCTTTGATTTTCAGCCCGACGAAATCCAAACTTTTGACTTGGGCGCGTTTGCCTTCTACTTTGACTTTGAAGGTTTGTTCCAAGTCAAACCAATCCGTCCAGCGGATATTTTTCGCCGCTTTATAAATGTCTTGCTCGTTGCGGTAGCCGCTCTTGGTCAAGCGCAGCAACACACGGCTGGCAGTGCGCGAATGCAGGTTGATGCGGTATACCTGCTCCATACCGCCTTTGCACGCGACGCCGCCGTCAACGGCTCGGATGTCTTGGCATTTGAATTGTTCGAGTTCTTGGGATAAAGGGGCTTCGAGACCGCGCGGGCAGGTAACGAAGAGGGAATAAGTGGTCATGCGAACCTTTCGGATGGGCGGCGTATTCGGATGGCGGATTAAACTTCAATCAGGACAGGCGGAACAACGCCAAACCCGTTTAAACTGAATCCACTGTGCCTCTACCGCATATTGCTCCGTCGCCGCTTGGAGGGGCGCGCGGATAAAAAAATGTGATGGACGTGATTATAAAGGATATAAAGGCAAAGGTCGTCTGAAAACCCGTTATATTGATTTTCAGACGACCTTTTTAATAGATTCAAACAGAAACGCCGTCAATCCCCCAGCGCCGCCACCATCACCGCTTTAATCGTGTGCATCCGGTTTTCCGCTTGGTCGAACACGATGCTGGCGGGGCTTTCGAATACTTCTTCCGTTACTTCCACGCCGTTTAAGCCAAAGGTTTCGTAAATCCATTCGCCGACTTTGGTTTCGCGGTTGTGGAAGGCGGGCAGGCAGTGCATGAATTTGACTTGCGGGTTGCCCGATACCGCCATCAGTTCGGGGGTAACGCGGTAATCTTTCAATAAATCAATGCGTTCCTGCCACGCCTCTTTCGGCTCGCCCATGCTGACCCACACGTCGGTATGGATAAAATCAACGCCCTTGACGGCTTCTTCCGCGTTTTCGGTGAGCAAAAATCTTTCCGCCGGTTTCTTCGGCGACGGCGACGAGCGCTGGCGACGATGTTTTCAGACGGCCACAAGGTTTTCGGTGCGCCGATACGCACGTCCATACTCGAGCTTCGCGCCCAACACCAGCAGCGAATTTGCCATGTTGTAACGCGCGTCGCCGACGTAGGCAAACGCGGTTTGGTTCAAAGGTTTGCCGCTATGTTCGCGCATGGTCAGCGCGTCGGCGAGCATTTGGGTGGGGTGGAACTCGTTGGTCAAGCCGTTGAACACGGGCACGCCGGCGTATTTCGCCAATTCTTCGACCACTTCCTGCCCGAAGCCGCGATATTCGATGCCGTCGTACATCCTGCCCAAGACGCGGGCTGTGTCTTTGATGCTTTCCTTATGCCCGATTTGGCTGGCGGACGGCTCCAGATAAGTCACCCCCGCCCCTTGGTCGCGCGCGGCGATTTCAAACGCGCAGCGTGTGCGGGTCGATGTTTTTTTCAAAAAAATCAGGGCGATGTTCTTCCCTTTCATCCGCTGCACTTCGCGCCCCTGCCTTTTTGGCGGCTTTCAACTCGGCGGCAAGGTCGAGGTAGGCGGTGATTTCTTCGGGCGTGAAGTCCAACAGTTTCAGGAAATGGCGGTTTTTCAGGTTCATATTCGTATTTCTCCTTTCCGGCAGGTCGGGCATTGATGAACAATCTGCCGCTGCTCTATTTTATAGTGGATTAACTTTTAAACCAGTACGGCGTTGCCTCGCCTTGCCGTACTATCTGTACTGTCTGCGGCTTCGTCGCCTTGTCCTGATTTAAAGTTAATCCACTATAGTCAGGTCGGATTTTCAAATCCGATCATTTCAATCGGCGTTGTCGGATACCAGCATCCGACTTACTTCAAAATCAAAACAAGGTCGTCTGAACTTCGCCGCGTTCCAGAGCAAGCAGCGACTGTTTGCGGTTCAGACCGCCTGCGTAGCCGGTCAGCTTGCCGTCGCTGCCGATGACGCGGTGGCAGGGAATCAGGATGGACACTTTGTTCTGCCCGTTGGCGGCGGCAACGGCGCGGACGGCTTTGGGATTGCCCAAACGCTGCGCCTGCTCCTTGTAGCTGCGCGTTTCGCCGTAAGGAATCGCCAAGAGCGCATCCCATGCTTGCTTTTGAAATTCAGTGCCAATCTGCTCCAAAGGCGTGGCAAAGGTTTTCAGACGACCCTTGAAGTATACGTCCAATTCCTGCCGCAGAAGTTGCGTTCGCTCATCTTCCCGAAACACAAACCGTCCGCGCAAGGCTTTTTGGACGGCAGTAATTTCCTGTTCCATATGCTTCTGCCCGACAAATTCCAGTAAACACAAGCCTTTACCGCCGAACACCGCCAGCATCTCGCCCAAAGGCGTGACAATGGCGGCGGCGGTCAGTTCGTTCGAGCTATCAGGATAACGCGCTTCCAAGAGACGGATGGCACGGCGGATACGGACATATTCTTCAGGCGCGCAGCCGATACGGTCGATAAAATCCTGCTCGAACTGTTTGGCTTCGTGTTCCGTCAGATTGGGATACGGCATGACTTCACACTCAAAAACTTGGGTTTCGAGCCAATGGCGGATTTCATCCCATTTTGACGGCAGATTGTTTAAGGAAGGCAGGGTAATCATTCGTTTGCTCCGTATCTCTATCATGGATTTGACGGCAAAATCCCTAATTTTCGCCATTCCCGCACGCCGATGCAGGAACGGGCTATGACGTAAATCTTGAGGGTGTTGGGTTGCGGCAATTCCTAAATATTCGATATTTCCAAAGCCTCAGGGAAAGGAATTAAAGATTTCAGACGACCTGCAAAGAGTCGTCTGAAACCACGGATTTTTGCATTTGCGCATTTCGGCACATCATCCAACCGTTTCGGCACATTCCTGCCGCCATTGACAGCCTATAATGAATCCACTTATTCATCAAGCAAAGGAATCATCTATGCAAACCCGCATCCTCTCCGCCGTACTGCTGGCTTTTTCAACCGCCGCCTTTGCCGAGGGCGCATTCACGCTGCAATTCGACAACCCGTCCAAAGACGGCGGCTTCACGCAAAACCAGCTTTTTGAGCGCGCCTTACGGCTTCGGCTGTTCGGGCGGCAATGCTTCGCCCGCGCTGTCGTGGAAAAATCCGCCCGCAGGGACAAAAAGTTTCGTCCTGACCGTTTACGATAAAGACGCACCGACCGGTCTGGGCTGGATGCACTGGGTGGTCGCCGACATTCCCGCCGATGTCCGCCGCCTGCCCGCAGGCATTACCGCGCTAGGCGGCAGGCTACCCAAAAGGCGCGCTGCAAACCCGCACAGACTTCGGCACTCCGGGCTACGGCGGCGCATGTCCCCCGAAGGCAGGAAACACCGCTACGAATTCACACTCACCGCGCTGAAAGTCGCCAAGCTGCCGAACATCACCGCCGAATCCACACCCGCGCTGGTCGGTTTCTTTACTAGGGCAAACAGCTTGGGCGAAGCGAAATTCACGGTCGAACACCGACGCTGACCTGCCCCGTGCGCCGATATGCCGCCGGCTCCGCTTCCGAGCGGACCGCCGACGGCACGCAACCGAACCGCTCTTTGAAGCGCGCGCTGAAACGGGACGGACAGTCATAGCCGACCGCGCCGGCAATCTGCGCCACCGGCCATTGCGTAACCTGCAACAGCGTCAGCGCGCGCATCATGCGTACATCCGTCAGCAGCGTACGGAAATTCGTGTCCTGCCGCGCCAACCGCCGCCGCAACGCAGCCTCGCTGCAATTAAGCCGCTGCGCCAGCATCGCCGACGACCAGTCCGCAGCCATATCGGCGGTAATCAGTTTGCGGATTTGCCGCATCAGGTTGACGCCTTCGTACACGGCAAAAACCGATGCCGTCATGCTGCAACCACGCCAACACGCCGCAAAGCGCGGCCTCCGCCGCATTGTGCGGCACTTCTTCATCCGCCAGCACCGCAGCCGCATAATCAAACGCCGCGTTCATCTGCCCGGGATGCGGCAGCTTCACCGCATCGCACACTGCCTGCGCCGTCCCGTATTGTGCGGCAAACCTTTCTATGGCTTCCTGTTCGAAAGCAATCCATTGCGCCTGATAGAGGTCGTCTGAATCGGGAATATTGATGACGTCAAACGTCTGTCCGCCTGCCAATGCGACAGCCTCACCCGCCGCAATCCTCAATTCGCGCCCCGCCCACCGCAACTTCTTGCATCCGCGCCGCACGATAACCACAGTCGGTTCATGTACCGCCACGCTGCGGTACAAGGCGGTATGATGTTGCACGATGCCGCCTAAAAGCACCCAATCGTTCACGCGTATGAAAGTAATTTGATGGCACGGTTATATTCCTCAATGTTTCAACACACAGGGCTGCACATAAGGCGCAGCCCTGTTTTACCCTGATTTGGAAGGGGTTACTTCCCAAAAAAATAAACAAAATTCTACTGCCCTGAGGGGCCGAGTTTCAACCATATTCCGTCGGCGTGCCTGCAACTGGCTCCCTCCCCTGTGGGGGAGGGTTGGGGAGAAGGGTAAAACAGGGGCGAGATACAGACAATATTTCCGTTGCCGACCCAATGCCCTCTCTAACCCTCTCCCACGGAGAGGGAATGGATTACCGTTCAAATAAATCGCTCCACATAAAAAAATCAATGCGTTATCTCAAACTCACGTTAGGTCTAATCAAATTGTCGGACATCCGTATCCGGCAAGCAATCTGCTTTTCAGACGGCCTTGCAAATTTAAGTTTGACGTGCGTTCGAAATAAGGCAGTTGATGCGAAGCGAAATTCCGTCGGCGTGCCTGCAACTTGGCTCCCTCCCCTGTGAGGGAGGGTTGGGGAGAGGATAAAACAGGGGCGAGATACAGACAATATTTCCGTTGCCGCCCCAATGCCCTCTCCTAACCCTCTCCCACGGGAGAGGGAATGGATTGCCGTTCAAATAAATCGCTCTACATAAAAATCAATGCGTTATCTCAAACTCACGTTAGGTCTAATCAAATTGTCGGACATCCATATCCGACAGCCCATCTTCTTTTCAGACGGCCTTTTCAGCCAACAACCGCGCCAATATCCCCTCATACACCGCCGACAGCTTCGGAATATCGTCCAGCCACACGTTTTCATTAATTTGGTGGATGGTGGCATTGGACGGGCCTAATTCGATGAGTTCTTTCGCAATGGCTTTTAATGAAGCGTCCGTCCGAAGTGCCGCCGGTGGTGGACAATTCGGTCTCTACGCCGCAGGTTTCGGCAATGGCTGCGCGTGCCATGTCGGTCAGTTTGCCCGCATGGGTCAGGGAAGGGCTGCCCCGAGCACGACCACTGCAAATCGTATTGCACGCCGTGTTTGTCCAAAAATGGCGTGAACGCGTTGTTTCAGCCCTGCTTCGGTGGACTCGGTGGAGAAGCGGAAATTGAATTTGACGTTCAGCTCACTCGGAATGACATTGGTCGCGCCTGTGCCGCCGTTGATATTGGAAATTTGAAAGCTGGTCGGCGGGAAGTATTCGTTGCCTTCGTCCCAGACTTCCTGCGTCAGCTCTTGCAGCGCCGGGGCAAAAAGTATGCACGGGATTGATTGCCAAATGCGGATAGGCAATATGCCCTTGCTTGCCTTTTGACGGTCAGGTTGCCCGACAGCAGAACCGCGTCGGCCGTTTTTTTAATCATATCGCCCAATTTGTCACTGGCGGTCGGTTCGCCGACGATGCAGTAGTCGATAAGCTCGTCGCGCGCTTTCAACACATCGACGACTTTTGGTCGTACCGTCCAGCGCGTCGCCCTCTTCGTCGGAAGTAATCAGAAGCGCAATGCTGCCTTGGTGGTCGGGATGTTCGGCAACGAAGCGTTCGCAGGCGGTAACGAAGCAGGCGATGCTGGTTTTCATGTCCGCCGCGCCGCGCCCGTATAATCTTCCGTCGCGCTCGGTCGGCTTGAACGGGGGCGAATCCCATTTTTCAACAGGGGCCTGTCGGCACCACGTCGGTATGCCCTGCAAAACAGACGACAGGGAGCTTTTCGTGCCGCGTCGCAACCAGATGTTTTTGGTGTCGCCGAAATGGAGTTCTTCAGCCGCAAAAACCGATTTTGTGCAGGCGTTCGGCAAGCAGTTTTTGGCAATCTCGGTCGTCGGGGGTAACGGACGGGCGGGAAATCAACGCTTTGGCGAGTTCTAGGGATTGGGTTTCGGTCATTTTGTTCACTTGAAATCAGGTCGTCTGAAATGTTCTGAAGCTGATTTTCAGACGACCTCCGGGTTAGGTTGGTGTATAAGACGGGCATTCGTACCCGTCAGTTTTCTGAATCATTTGC